>Ga0210397_10000010_pt1 | contig 253194 bp, 223 predicted proteins | sample IncBWH2OmetaG_FD_160126 | JGI IMG/M metagenome (GOLD analysis project Ga0210397, IMG submission 160126) | Forest soil microbial communities from Barre Woods Harvard Forest LTER site, Petersham, Massachusetts, United States - Inc-BW-H-2-O ... | reverse complement strand
AGGAAGCCTCAAGCATCGTGGCGCGGTTTCTGGCGGCCAAGGAGTCATGATGAAAAAGCTATGGGTAATGTGGGCACGCGTTACAGGGCTCTTCCACAGGAATTGGCGAGAGCGCGAGATGGCAGAAGAGTTTGAATCGCACCTGCAGATGCATATTGATGACAATATCCGCTCGGGCATGAGTCCGGAGCAGGCACGGCGTGAGGCGCTGATCAAGTTTGGTGGTGTAGAAGCGGCCAGGGAAGCCGTGCACGAAACTTCGCGCTTTCTCTGGATTGAAACAACGGCGCGCGATATTCGTTATGCATTGCGTGGATTGCGCCTGAATCCGGGCTTTGCGGCAACGGCCATTATTTCGCTGGCGCTGGGAATAGGCGCAAGCGTGGCCATCTATACCGTGGCAGACAATCTTTTGCTGCGTCCGCTCCCATATCCGGGCGCGCAGCAATTGGTCATGCTCTATGAAACCAATCAGCGCCTGAATTCCAAACATAACGTGATCTCTCCCGGAAATTACTTTGACTGGAAGGCGCAGAGCACATCTTTTTCCGCTATTGGCGGCTTTGTTGATTTCCACGTGATCCTTGGTAATGGCAAGCGCACGGAGGAGGTTGATGCGCAGGCTGTGAGCGGCGAACTACTGCCCGCGCTTGGTGTGCAACCGGTTCGTGGACGCGTCTTTACCATGCAGGAAGACAAAGACGATGCGCATGTTGCAGTGATCAGCTATCGGCTGTGGCAAAACTGGTTCGGCGGAGATGACGGAGTCATTGGGCGGCAGCTGCAGGTAAATGCGCGGTCGTTTACTGTGATCGGCGTGCTTCCGCCGGATTTCTATTTCAATACTCGCTCCAGCGATATATGGGTCACGCTGGGGCTGAATCCGGCGCAGAATCTGCGCCAGACGCAAGGCCGCTGGATGTGGGCCGCGGCCCGGATGAAACCCGGCGTGACTCTGAGTCAGGCGCGCGCGGAGATGAGCGGAATCGCCCGGCGGCTGGAAATTGCTTATCCGGAATTCGATAAAGGCTGGGGCGCCGCTGTTGAGCCACTGCGAGATTCCTTTGTCGGAGAAGTCAAGACCTCACTTCTGGTTTTACTTGGCGCAGTCACGCTGCTGCTCTGTGTGGCCTGCGCGAATGTAGCCAACCTGCTGCTGGCACGCTATAGCGCGCGACGGCGGGAGATTGCGGTCCGCGGCGCTCTGGGCGCTGCTCGCGGACGGCTGATGCGCCAACTGATTACGGAAAGTATGATGCTGGGCCTGGTGGGCGGAACTCTTGGAATTGTTCTGGCTTACTTCTCGGTGGCAGGATTGGTGGCATTGGCTCCGCGTGAACTCACGCGCTCCGTGCAGATTACCTTTGATCTTCGCATTGTGGCGTTTGCTTTTCTTCTTTCCGTGGTGACCACCCTTGTCTTCGGGCTGGCGCCATCTCTCATGGCTTCTCACAGCGACTTTAATCGCGGTCTGCATGAGGACAACCGCTATAGCACGGGGGCAGGAAACAGGATGCGCCGCTGGCTGGTAGCGCTGGAAATTGCCTGTTCTGTTGCACTCATGGCTGGAGCCGGTTTGCTGTTTCGCAGCCTGGTGGGCCTGCAAAATGTCGATCCAGGATTGGATGCACACAACGTGCTCACTTTTCGAGTATCTCTTCCAAGACAGCACTATGCCGTGCCGGAGAAGCGTCTCGAGTTTTTTGTCAATGCAGGTGAACGATTGGGCCAGCTGCCTGGCGTGCATTCCGCCAGCGCAGTCAGCTACCTGCCCTTTAACGGGTTAGCGGCTGGAACTGATTTGGAGATCGCAGGACATCCGCCCAGCAAACCGGGAGAGAAATTGACGGCTTCGATTCGTACCGTGCTTCCCGGTTACTTCCGCACCATGGGCATTCCGCTGGAACGCGGACGCGATTTTACCGCTGCCGATGACGTGGAAACAACACCGCACCGCTTTATTGTGAACGAGACGTTCGTCCGCAAATATCTGCCTGATGAAGAGCCCCTAGGCAAAGAGATCAAAGTCGACATGGATACCGATCCTCCCTTCGGAGAAATTATTGGCATCGTTGGCGACGTGAAAGAAGGATCGCTCGATCAGGAACCGAAGCCGACGGTATATTACATCTGCTCCCACATAGATTACAGCGAGATGGTCTTTGTGCTGCGCACGGAAAAAAATCCGCTGGGCCTGGCAGGTGAAGCAGGCAGCGTCATCAAGGGAATGGATCCGGAACTCCCAGTATCACAGTTGCGGACGATGGAGACAGTGGTCCGCCAGACTTTTTCACGCCAGCAATTCAGCGCGATCCTGCTGGGTGGATTTTCACTGGCCTCTCTCCTGCTTGCCGCGATTGGGATTTATGGCCTGCTGGCTTATTCGGTTACGCAACGCACGCGTGAAATCGGCGTGCGCATGGCCCTTGGCGCAGAGCCTGGAAGCATTACGCGCATGGTGGTGGCCAGCGCTGCGCGGATGGTTATAGCCGGAGCCACGGCAGGATTGGCGGTAGCATTGGCGCTTTCCGGTTTGCTCAAAAGCCTGCTCTTTGCAGTGGGGCCTCGCGATCCGCTAACGTTCATTGCCGCGCCGGCAGTTTTTGTTGTGGTAGCACTGATTGCAGCGTATGTGCCCGCGCGGCGCGCCGCACAAGTATCACCATTGGAAGCGTTGAGGGCGGAGTAGGTTTTCCAGCGGCTGCATTCGCTGGCTCATAACCTTATTTCGTCCAGAGGTCCCGCCTCCAGAAGGGAAACAGTTCATCCAGTTCGGCGATTTCTCTCCATACTCCATCTCTCTCATATCCGACATAAATGGTGGCGGAGTCCAGCGTGACTAGTGGATGAGAGAGAATCGGCTCAATGCCTTCCGTCGAGAGACAAACCCATGAATCCGCGACAATCCCTTTGTCGAGGATTCGATCAAGGACGCTGCTCAAATCATCAGAGTTTGCGACGCGCAGATTCATGTTTCCCTCAACTAAGGTTAGTTGTTATTTTGTCTTCTTTGTCTTGACGGGATTGGCCTGACCGACTGTGAGCGAATCCGCCGTCACATATTTTGGCTCTATATCTGTCGGCACCGATTTCAGCCGCTCCAGCGCCCTCTGCACTTCAGGACGAATCACCATCATCTCGCTCATTAGTTTTTTGGCGCCAGCGTAATCGCCGGTGGCTTCCAGCGTGAGCAGATCGTGGTCCAATCCAGAAACTGCGTCTTTGATTTTGCTCAGGTCAACGCTAAAAGTGCCATCGGCGTTGGCGACGAACGCGCCTTTATCCAGAAAATAATTAAACTGCACGGCCATGCCTTTGGCGTGAGAATCCTGCAGGCCAAAACGCAGGGTTCGGAATGACGAAGCCAGATAAGTGGTATAGAGTTGCCGCTCTGCATCCGCGCCGTGTGGCAGCGGCGACTGGATGGCTCCTTTGTCTGTCTGCGTCATTAGATATTGCAACGCAAACAAGCCGGTCACGTCAGCCTTGGCCTCTTCAATGGCGCTGTAAATTTCTTTCAGCTCCATACGCGGGTTGGTGTCGCGACCGTTGATCTTGATCTGGTGCGGTCCCAGGCCGTGCGTCAATTCATGTGCGACGATGTGAGTAAAAAACAGATCAAAGCTCAGATCATTTTGCGCCGAAGGCTGCAGAACCACTTTTGAGATCGGAATCAGCGTGGACTGGAATTTTGCTTCCTGAATATTCTTGAGCATCACGCGCTTGCTGCCTTTTTGCTGGACGACTTTGTCGTCGTTCGGCAGGTTGTAAGCGGCGGTCTGCACGCCATGGTTGCCGTCGCCGGCGGCAAAAATTTCATTCACCACGCGGATAGGCGCAGCCGCTCCCAGTTTGGCCACGCGATACTGCGGATCTTCCGGCAAATTGTTTTCAATCTCCTGCAGATGCTGGCCGAGGAATGCCAGCCGCGAGGATTCTTTATCATCGCGGACATTGATGTAGGCTTCAAAGCCGGCTTTGTATCCAAAAAGCTCGTCATTGTAGGTTTCATACGGCCCGATCGTCACATCCACGGGAGCATCCAGGTCCATCCAGGCCATATCGCTTTCGAAATAGTCATTGGAGCTGAAGGCAGCGGCACGCGTGGTGAGGAATTTTTTCAGCGAGGCATTGTCCGTCAAGGCCGCTGCATCACTAAGCAGCCGGGCAGCGTGCGCAAGATCTGCCTTGTATTCCTTGCTGTATAGGACCATCTTGAGCTTTTTGTCGCTATCGCGCCGCACAACGGTAAAGAAGCCTTCCGCCTGCTCTTTTTGCCCACGCGAGAGTGTTTTTACCCATGCTTCAAATTCTTCCTTGGTCATATCTTCCGGGTAAAAATTCGCCCCTAGCGGCTTCTTGTCCGGGGCGCCCGGCAGAAAGACTTTGTGTTCGTCAATTTCTGACCACGGACCCTTGTTGATCCAGAAGTAGTTGAGGCGTGCCTGTCCGAGCGGCGTCTTGTCCTGTTTCAGCTGGTTGTAAAGCGTTAGATTGCCGCTCCAGAGCTGCTGCATAAACAGGTGGTCGATGACTCTGGCAGCCTCCACCAGCTTTGCCAGCGCTTTCTTATCGCCTGCGGAGAGGCCAGACAGATCGACGTTCAGCTGCGCCGGGGCAAAGCGCGCGGCCATGCGGTTGAGTTCAGCAGCATCCGGGAACGAAGCAGAAGGACTTTTTTGAGCTGTAGCCATTGCAGTACACACCAGTAGTAAAGTAAGGAGTCGGCGCATAAACAGTAGAGTTTCCTCGCGGACAAGGATAAATCGGTCGCGGTGAAATTGGCGAGAAATTCCATCAGCGCGGGGTCATCATTGATAATGCTATGCTGAACACTTTCAAAAATAAGTGCTTTCTGATTCATACAGATAAACGGAATGAAATTTCTTCTTGAGCTTATGCGCATGCTTCACATGATTTTAGGCATTACTCCCGCCGAACCGGAGCATGAACGCATGTATCTGCTCATGTGGGTAGTGGCCTTAGTGGCGATTGTGGCCGGCGCCATTCTCCTGGCCATGTTCCTTATGCCGCGTGTCATGCACTAAGGCCCAGACGTTTATTATCCAGAACAGCCCTTTTCACCAAACCAACATCTAATGGAACGGCAAAGGAGAAACTCTCATGAACTCCGCTACCGCCATATTCGCTCTGAGTTTATTGATTGGACTTCTGAAGACAGCCGGCCAGGCGCCGGTACAGCAGCCGGCTTCTCCTGCTCCATCCAGTGCTGCGCCGACAATGCAGCAACTTCCGGTTACGCCTATTGGCGCAAACAATAACGCCGTGCAAATCACCAATGGCCCGGTGGTGGAGAATGTAACTGACACGACTGCTGAAATCGCATGGTCAACGAATGTCAATGCCGGAACGGCGCTGCATTTTGGTACTGACGCCACGCATCTCGATCAGACGGCAGGCATGCCCTGGGGCGGGCTTACACATCGCGTTTTTCTTAAAGAACTGAAGCCCAATACCACCTACTATTTCAAGGCAGAATCCGGACAAGGCCAGGGAACGGGCACACAGGCCGAAACGGCACAGGCCTCATTCCAGACAAAAGCGGCGGGCACGATAAGCCAGAATCGGTAACTACTTTTATTTACTGGTGTGTTAGAAGACTTGTCCGTGTCTAAGTCGAGCGCCGTGCTGATCCTGTCCCAACTGCCATCCGCTTTTTGAGCCTTCCCGTCATCATCAAACCTAGCATTCTGAAATCGCTGATAAACGACCAGAAGGGGTGTCCGAACGTTGCGGGCTTATTGCCTTCAATTAGAAAATGCCCCGTCCAGGCAAAGGCATAAGACACAACCGGCCATAGCAGCGCATACCAGGGATGCCCAACTATAAAAGGAATAACTAACGCACACAGGCCGAATACTGTCCCGGCAGCATGCATGGCGCGATTCCGCGGATCACTGTGCTCATGCAGGTAGAAGGTAAAAAAATCTTCGTAGCTGGGAAATTGCTGTTGGGACATCTTTGTTTTTCCTTTTTGTCGTGAGCTTAAAGCACTGTGTTTCAAACCCAAGCAAAAAGGGATTCTACTATGGTTCCCGCCAAACCATCACGCAATCCCAAAGATTCCATCTTGCATTTTAATATCGTATCGCGATATTATGAAGATAGTTTGCAATGTCATTCCCTCTGTAAAAAAAGGTCCCGGGCTTACTCCTTCGAAGCCGGGGCCTTTGTTTTCTGGTTAATGCACGGCAACAGCCGCAGTTGGTGTGTTTCAAAGTTGAGAGCCGTTTGTTTTGGTCTTACGAGCAACTACCTGGTCGATTGTGCACTGGGCGGGTTTCTTTTCAGGACGCCAGCGGAGAAATTTGGTTCCATGGCGGAAACGGTGTCCGGAGAAGTGGTCGTATTGGAACTCACCGACTAGTTTTGGCTTGAGTGCGTTCCATTCGGTGTCGCGCTCGTCTTGCGTCCAGCGGCTTGGACCGCCGGGGGCTTTGCCGGTGAAGCCGCCTTTGCTTTTATCATTCACGATTAGAGGTTTGAGAATCGGCTTTAGCTTCTTCCGCTCTTCGCGGGAAAAGCTGGAGCTGAAACCTATATGGTCCAGTTCGCCGCGATGGTTATATAGGCCGAGCAAGAGCGATCCCACTTCCCCGCCCTTCCGCGCCCAGCGAAAGCCGCCAACAACGCAGTCGGCGGTGCGAATGCGTTTGATCTTGACCATGCCGGTGCGCTCGCCCGACATATATTCACAGTCGAGCCGCTTAGCGACAACGCCGTCCCAGCCGTGAGCGGCGCCTTCACGCATCCATTTCTCTGCGGTTGCAAATTCTGGTGTTGCGGGAGAAAGGCTAACTCGTAACGCATCAGCCTTTGACTTTTTTGCGTCTGATTTCTGCGCAGTCGCAGATGATTGGCTCAAATATTTTTTGCCAAATTCGTGGAGGGCCTTCTTTCGTTCAGAAAGTGGCTGGTCAGTGAGTTTCTTTCCTTTCGCATCCAAGAGCAAATCGAAGACAATGTATGTCGCGGGTGTTTCCAGGGAAAGGCGTTGAATGCGGCTGGCGGCAGGATGAATGCGCTGAAGAAGCGCGTCAAAGTCGAGCCCTGCGCCACTGTGAATGACGATCTCACCATCGAGCACGAATTTGCGCGCGGCGAGTTCACTCAGGGCCGCAACAAGCTCAGGAAAATAGCGGCCGAGCGGCTGGCCTGCCTTTGATTGCAATTCGATCTTGTCTCCATTGCGAAAAGCGACGCAGCGAAAGCCGTCCCACTTGGGTTCATAGAGCCACCCAGATTCACGTGGCAGATCCTTCACAGACTTTGCTTCCGCGGGTGGATATGGCGGCTGCAGTGGAAGGCCGAGCTTCTGGAAGGGATGCTCCAGCTTTTCAGCGGGAATTGCCGCCGTGCTGACACTGGTAGACTTGGGTTTGCGCGATGGAGACATTCAATGGATTGGATGCTAATGCGCCATGCGCTGTTCGGCGAGATTTTATACGCAGGCCGAGAATAAAATCATGCCAATGGCGGCTCTTTGACCGAGCAGCTGTTGGCTTTGTGATTGCTGTAACCAGCGTTTTAACACCTGAGTGGCACAAGAGTTGGTACATTATTGGCGTAGGTCTTGTTAGCTGCAGAACAAATTTTGGCCGTCCGTTTTGTAACTGACGGGCGCGCTGCACACTCTTTCATTATCCAAGGAGAGACAGCTTGAAAAAATTCATCATCGGTCTGATTGTTGGGTTGTTACTGCCGGCGATTGGCGGATATTTCTATATCAAGGGCGGCAAAATGCCGGTGGCCACGGCGTCCGCGCCGCTGCCCATGGAAGAAAAGATCGCGCACATGGCATTGCGCGCGCGCATGGAAAAAGAGATGCCCAAGGATTCACCGGTGCCCGCGGACGAACCCAACATGACCAACGGCGCGCATCTGTATGTTGAGAACTGCGGCTTCTGCCATGGCTATCCAGACCAGCCGGCCAGCAACGCAGCCAAAGGCATGTTTCCTTTGCCGCCACAATTGCTGAGTCACGATGAAATGGTGACGGACGATCCCGTGGGCGCGACGTACTGGAAGGTGTCAAACGGAATACGCCTGACGGGAATGCCCGGCTTCAATGACATACTTACGGCCACGCAGATGTGGCAGATATCAGAGATGCTGGCCCACGCAGACAAACTGCCTGATCAGACAAAAGCTGTGCTGGTAAAGCCGATGATGGTCCCAGGCCCTGCGCCTGCTGCCGGCGCACAACCAAACCCAACGCCAACTCCTGCAGACGAGTCGAAGTCCAAACATAAGCACAGAAAATAAATGGGAACGTAAGAGATTTATGGAAGAGAGTGCTGAAGGCAATCGCAAGAGAGCGATTGCCTTTTACAGCTTTAGAGTTTCTCGAAAAATTCACAGCCAGAGCAGGAAATAAAGATTCCGCCGGGAGTGTTACGCTCACGGTCTTTCACGCGCTTTACAATCCGGGTAGGCTTGCCGCATTTAGGGCAATCAGTGCTCTTGGATGTGTCCATGATTTTCTTGCGGTCGGCCGTTTTGGCAATCTTAGCCATGGTTGAATACTCTCCTAAAAAATGTTCAGGTTTCCGCGGCGTTCAATCACCGGCGGTAATGCGGTAAGTGGAATTTGGGAACAGGCGCGCCCAGGCGCCCGTCTTTATGACCGCAACAATATGATTTTACACTGATTTGCTGATTTCGTCCCAGCGGCGGAAAGGGCGGAGTAAAAATCGCACTTTACATGTAACCTGCCGGTCATTTATCAATCAATATCATCAGCAACAGCCACAGGACAGAGGAGATCATGAAGAAATTATTGCTTGTAATGTTAACAGCCATGGCGCTGAGCGCCTTTGCCGCTGACACCAAGATCCACGGTTACCTGGTAGATATTGCCTGCGCGGACGAAGAGGGCCAGAAGGCCGGATTTGGCGCGAAACACTCTAAAGAATGCCTGCTCATGCCAGAGTGCGTGAAGAGCGGCTATGGTGTGCTTACCGACGACAAAAAAGTCTACAAGTTTGACAAGGCCGGCAACGCAGAAGCCAAGAAGTTCATTAACACACTGAAGAAAGAAAAAGACATTCAGGTGGACGTAACCGGAACCGTGACCGGTGAAACTATGACCGTGTCAAAAATTGAACTGAAGTAATGAACTGAAGCAAGGCAAGTGAGTTAACAGAAAGCCGCGAGTGATCGCGGCTTTTTGCATATGTGACAAAATTGCGGGTTACTTCTGCTTCATCGCTTCTTCTATCACATCTCTGGTGCGCGTAAGAATTTTAAGCAACGAATCTTTGGGGATGCCGTTGACCATCGGCTCGATCAGCCATCCCAAGCCAGTGGGAATATCGCGCGAGAGTGAAACGGCCTCGCACTGCAGGTAGACTCCGCCATCTTTTTCTTCAAAGCGCCAATAGGTATTCAGCCGCCAGGCATAGCCGTTCCCCGTGCCAACGGGCAGCTCTTCACCATCGGGCTTACTGGCATCCTTTACTTCCGCGATGCGCGTGCTGACGGAGTCCGAATAAACATGCGTGGGATCAACCTGGCCCCAGTGGATGGCATAATTTGTATTTAAGACCGCCGTGACGAACTTCTTCTGGCGCAGGCGAAGGAACATGGTGTAGTCATCGCCCTGGTGCGACAACTGGCGCGAAGCAATTACGTCAGGCTTATAGTATTCCGCGCGATGATCATAGTCCTTGATGATGGGCAGGGCCTTGGCCAGCGTAGCGCCGGGCATGAAGACGATTCCGACCCAGTGATGAATGACGCCAGCTGGAACGCTTTGGCTCATGCCGGCAGCTTTATCGTCGATCTTTTCAATCTTGAGTTCGCCATGGCGCAGAGCGTCATAAGCCTGGCTCTTCTGGTCCGGGCTGAGATGGTCAATGTAAAGGAATGGACCGCCGGGACGAAGCTCATCGGCAAAGCGGGCCTCTGTGGCGGCAACATAGTGGTTAAAGGCGACAACGGTCTTTTGCTGGAGCTCAGCAGCTGGGCTTATCTGGCAAAAAACAATGGCAACCAGAAGCGCGCTGAAGATTTTGTTGCGAAAAATGGATCGAAAAGAAAATGTGCGCATCACTTGTTAGGATGCACGGATTGCCTGCCACTATCAAGCTAAGTTACCGGAAAATGAGGCAGTTAATCTGGAATTTATCTTTTTGCGGATCTGAGGAGAGACGGGATGAAAGTCATTGGCATGATTGGCGGTATTGGTCCCGAATCAACCGTGGATTATTACAAGCGGTTGCTGGCTGCCTACGATAAACGCCGTCCCAACTCAGGCCTGCCCGCAATCATTATTAATAGTATTGACGTAAAGAAGGCGCTGGCACTGGTGGGCGCAGACCAGCTTGAGGAGTTGGCCGAATATTTTTTAGCTGAGATTGGGAGGCTGGCCCGCGCCGGTGCGGAGTTAGGCCTGCTTTCCGCCAATACGCCACACATTATTTTTGACGAGCTATCCCGCCGTTCGCCACTGCAGCTTGTAAGCATTGTTGAAGCCACATGCGCCGAGGCAAAACGTCAGGGATATAAGAAGGTTGGGTTGTTCGGCACGCGGTTTACGATGCAGGCCCAGTTTTATCCAAGGGTGTTTTTGCGTGAGGGAATTGGATTGGTGGTCCCGACGGCGGAAGAGCAGGAATATATACACGATAAGTATGTGAATGAGTTGATCCCGGGGAAATTTTTGGATCAGACGCGTGCGGGGTTGGTGGCCATTGCGCGACGTTTGAAAAACGCAGGAATTGAAGCGTTGATTTTGGGTGGGACCGAGTTGCCATTGATCCTGACGGATAGTTCAGCCGTAGGCATTCCTTTTCTGGATACGACGGAGATTCATGTGAATGCGGTGCTGGAAGAGGCGTTGAGTTAACATTTCAGAGGAGGCCATCATGTCGATTCGTCCTGTAAAGAAGGTAATCCAGTCCAAACCTACTCTGGAAGGAGCCGGGGTTCATCTGCGGCGCGCGTTTGGTTTTAGCAACACCTCTGACTATGATCCGTTTCTGCTGCTGGATGATTTTCGCAATGAGGTTCCCGAGGATTACCTGGCGGGTTTTCCCTGGCATCCGCATCGCGGCATTGAGACGATCACCTACGTGCTTGCCGGCACGGTGGAGCATGGTGACAGCATGGGCAATCGCGGAGCCATTGCCGCAGGCGACGTGCAATGGATGACTGCCGGCAGCGGCATTATTCATCAGGAGATGCCGAAGGGCGATCCGGCCGGGCGCATGCATGGCTTTCAGCTCTGGGCGAATCTGCCTTCGTCGCTCAAGATGGCTCCGCCGCGCTATCAGGAGGTAAAGTCCGGCGAGATTCCGGAGATCACTGACGATGATGGTACGCACGTGCGGCTGGTATGCGGAAGCTTCTGGGGCAAGAAAGGGCCGGTCGAAGGCATTGCCGCGGATCCTATTTATATCGACGTATCGGTGGTTCCAGGCCGGAGAAAGACTCTTCCCGTAGAGCACACGCGCCATGCATTTGCTTATGTCTTTGGCGGATCAGGAAAGTTTTGCAACGCCTCTGGACCACTGACTGTTCCCACGGAGAGCGTGCAGTGGCTGGATACAGCTCCGCCATCGAAAGCCGACAATCGCTCTTTGATTCTTTTTGACAGCGGCGACGAGGTCACGGTGCAGGCCGGTGATGATGGCATCCGCTTCCTGCTGGTCTCCGGCAAACCGTTGCAGGAGCCCGTGGCATGGTATGGACCAATTGTGATGAACACCCAGGAGCAGTTGCGCGAGGCGTTCAATGAGTTGGAAAAAGGAACGTTCTTGAAAAGTAAAAATGTTTAAGCCATGTGTCGGGTGTTGAAGAGGGCATAATCAGTCTTTTATTCTTAACCCGCTAACGCGGTAGGTTCAATAAGTTCGTGCCCTCGGGACTCGCCGATTGCTTGGCGCCGTGAACGAATCAAATCAGTTCGGAATGATCGCGCCGAAAATAACTTTCCGCTCAGACAAATTAGGAATATTCATTTGCTTAAAATTGAAAATGAAAAAGAATTAAATTGCGTGCGCTGACCGCGCAATTTTATGCTTAAGCCTTGGGGATCCTTCTGAGGAGGTGTGAAAGATGCACCGTATGCTCCTTGCCCCAGGCTCACTCCTGCTGGCAGTTTTTCTTCTTGCACAGCCTGCAAATCCGAATATCCGGCCTTCAGCCGCAAACACCACGCAGGACCACAAACCAGAACATCCAGAGTGGAGTTATAGCGGGCCCAACGGACCTGATCACTGGGCGAATAACTACCCTGATTGCGGGCGCAAAGACCAGTCGCCGGTCGATATCACCAACGCACAGGCAGCTCCACTGCCGGAGATCCAGTTCCATTACCAGGCTTCACCGTTGTTTATTCTGAATAACGGGCACACGATTCAGATCAACTATCCTGCAAATGACACGCCCGCCAACACAATCAACATTGGCGGAGAGGAATACAGGCTAATGCAGTTCCATTTTCATCAGCCCAGCGAAGAGCAGTTGCAAGGTCACTCTACTGACATGGTGGTGCACCTGGTGCATCAGCGCGGTGAAGGCGTTGATTTGAGACTGGCAGTGGTCGCAGTCTTGCTGCACGCGGGCGCAGAGAACTCTCTCATCAAAACTCTATGGCAGCATATTCCGCCAGAGGTTTCCCACGAACCGGTGAAGGTGCCGGACGTGCAGATCAATGCGGCTGACTTTTTGCCACAAGGCCATGGTTATTATACATATCTTGGTTCGCTCACTACTCCACCATGTACCGAAATTGTGACGTGGTACATCCTGAGAGACCCGACATCGGTTTCTCCGCAACAGGTGCAGACGTTTAAGAAGTACTATTCGAACAACGCACGCCCAGTTCAGCCACTGGATGACAGAAAAGTGCAGCAATCGCAATAACCAGAAAGCGTCTTGCCCGCAGACAATTGCGATTTAGCTCTTATATTCGCGGTTTTGAGCAGCTTTCTGCGACAATACGTCGCAGAAGCTCACATGTATGAAGTATTTTGAGATCCAGCCATCGGGCGCGGCGGCACGCTTTATCAAGTCCTATTGGGCGCTTGAAGATGATTCACCATCCTTGGAGGCGCAGCGGATTATTCCCGATGGGCGTCCGGTGCTGATCTTTAATTTAGACCAGCCGTTTGAAAGCCTGACGGCCAGCGCTTGGAAGAGACAGCCGCAGAGTTTTATCGTTGGGCAGATTACGCAGCCACTGCTGCTGCGGGCCAACGGGCCGGCAAAAATGCTGGGCATCAACTTCCATCCGCATGGCGCCAGCCATGTATTGGGAATGCCGTTTAACGAGCTGACGGATTCAGCCATCGCGCTGGATGATATTTCTATCAAATTGCATCGTAGGCTAAAGAGGCTGGGAGAAAGTTCGCAGATGGATGGGCTGGCGGCGATGGATGCAGCGATGAACGAGATTATTCTCGGGGATCGCCATGAGGTGGATTTTCTAGTTTCAGCGGCGGTCAGTATGTTTGAACACAGCAGCGGATTGGTGAATGTGGCAAATGTGGCACGGATGCTTGGCGTAAGTTCGCGGCATTTGCAGAGACGGTTCCTTGAGACGGTGGGAATATCGCCGAAACTCTTTTCCCGCATGCAGAGGTTTCAGCGGGTTTTTCAGGCGATGGAGCGGTTGAATTGGGTGAATACAGCAATTGATTGCGGCTATTACGACCAGGCGCATCTAATCAAGGACTTTCAGGAATTCGCAGGCAAAGCCCCGACGGCATTAATGAATGAAGAGATTGTTTTGATGCGGCGATTTATAAAGGGATAAGTGCGCCGCCTCCCGGATAAATTTTTCAGTCGTACAATACGTGCAATTGTGCCCCCGAAAAGTGGCGGAGCAGATCCCTCACCTTCGCAACCAGTACATTTAAACTTTTTGCAATCGTCCAGCTCGGTTCGGGATGACAAGCTTCCATTTTGGAGTGATGATGGCATGTCGCATTTTTACAAGACTACTTTTCTACATGTCACTACACTATGAACCTTGAATTCCCCGGAGGCACTTGATGCGACGCAGATTCTTATTCATCCTGTTGGCAGGTGTGATAGCTGTTTCAATCGGCATTGGTGCAGGTGCGGCGAGAACGAAAAGAGATTCAGCACCTGCACAACAGTCGTTGCAAGACAAAGTGGTTGGCAAAGAGCGCCAAGGACTGGAGGCGCTTAAGGGTGGGAAAGTTCAGGAATTTGCTGAGCTCACAGCGGATGAGGCTGTGTTTTTAGATGATCATGGTTCGGCGACCAAGGCCGAAGTAGTACAGCATGCAGGCAATTTCAAGCTGATTGATTTCTCCATGGATGAGATCAAGTTCGTGCCGCTCTCTGACCGCGCTGGCGTTGTGGCTTATAAACTGACAGAAAAAGGTTCTTCTCATGGAAGAGAGTTTAACGCTGTAGTGTATGCCTCAGCCGTATGGACGGAGCGCAACGGCAAATGGCTTTGCTTGTTCAGCCAGGAGACGCCTGCAAAACAAAAGTAGCAGATTCACGCATGCATAGAGGCTGCGTTACACTCCTTGAAGTATGCAGGCACTCGATAATCCAATCTGGACGGCGCTCACGACAAAGCAGGCGTCACTGGCGCATACCTCCGCGCTGGCAAGAAGATTTCCACCCGAGATGACGCTGCTGGGTGCGATCGCGGCCAACACGGCCATGGCTTTTGATTCGCTGGCGCAGCTGATTCAGCGCGATGCTGTCACGCTTTATTTCTCTGCGCCGCCGACCCTGCCTCCTGGCTGGGAGGTTGTGCGCGCAGTGGAGTTACACCAGATGCTTCAGGAAACACAGGTTGCAGCTGACGCTACCGAGAATGCAACAAAACATGAAGTTGTGGAGCTCACAACCAGCGACCTGCCCGAGATGACGGAGATTTATGCAGCGACGCGCCCGGGCAGATCATTGTGCCAGCGCATCCAGAAGGTGGGGAATTTTCTGGGTGTCCGCGAGGAGGGCAAGCTGGTGGCGATGGGCGGCCTGAGATTGCATATTGCCGGGCATCGCGAGATCACGACTGTTGCCACGCATCCAGATTTTGAAGGCCGCGGTTACGGCACTGCCGTGGTTCGCAGCCTGATTGACCTAATACGCTCACGCGGCAACCAGCCGTTCCTGACTGTCCGCACGGACAACACGCGCGCGATTGAGATTTACCATCGGCTGGGATTCAAAGAGCGCACGATCCTTTATTCGCAGACGATCAAGCTCGCTCAAACTTAAAGCGATAACGAAACGCTTTGTCCCCAAGTCCAAAGGAATGATCTGGAGACGACAGATGCACATAGTGAAAGTTTTAGCGGTGGTGATTGCTCTGTTCTTAATGGGCTTGAATTCAACTGCTCTGCAAAAAGATGATGCGACCAAAAAACTTGGCGCGTTCATCGGCAAATGGGATTCAGAGGCCACATTTGCCAATGGCGATAAGGCAACTTCCAGACTGGAGTGCCGGTGGTCGTCGCAAGGCGGATTTATGGTCTGCGAGCAGATTGTGCACATGGGTGGCGCAGAGACGCGGCAGATGACGGTCTATTCTTACGATGCGAAAGCCGACAGTTACAGCTACACGACCATATCTGTTCCAGGCGGCAAGCCGACCAGCGGCATGGTGGCGATCAAGAGTAATGTGTGGACTTACGATTTCAGCTTTGACGCGAACGGCAAGACCACGCAGATTCACAACACCAATGAATTTACCGATGCGAAGACAGAGGTCTTTAAGATTGTTTCATCCGATGATGGCGGCGCCCACTGGAAGCCGATGCTGGAAGGAAAGGCGCACAAAATTGCAGATTAGCTTTTCTGTGCGCCGCAAAAATTTAGACCGGCAGAGCCAGTGATTTGCTGAATTTACTCAGATCAAGGCGATACATATCAATGGGGTCCATGTTGACCATGGATTCACCCAGCGCTTCAGAGCGCATTACGCGTAATGCCAGATCAGCCAGGCGGTAACGCAGATCGTCACTTTCAAAAGGCTTGGTGATGTAGTCATGCGCGCCGGCGGCAAAGCCATCACAAATCTGCTGCGGCTTGCCTTTGGCGGTAAGCAGGATGACATACGGGCTGGGCTGCAGATCATTGAGGCGTATCCACTCGCAGAGATCGCGTCCGCTTAATTCAGGCATTTCCCAATCGAGAATGCAGAGATGAAAACCGCCACGCTCCAGCAGCTGGCGGGCGCCTTCACCGTCATGCGCGGTGAAGACTTCATAGCCCCAGCCCGTCAGCAATCTTTCCAGCAAGGTAAGGGTAAGAGGATCGTCTTCAGCCACCAGTATTTTCAGCTTCTGCATTTTTGATGCTCCTGTACTGCAAGGTCGTGCACCAAAGTTATCGGCAAAGCTTGCCCCGTTTTTCAGGGTGGCCGTGTGCGGACGAAGCAAATAAATATAGTTTTAGAAATGAGTAGACAAAAGTACTCATGTAGAAAATTTGCGTTTACTCGTAGCGAAGAGCTTCGATTGGATTCAATCGCGATGCCTTGATGGCGGGCAGCATGCCGCTGATGAGTCCAACTACAATCAGAATACCGGCGGAAATAAGCAGATGAATGGGCGAGATGGTGAGGCGGATATCGCCGGATTCAGCATTTTTGGCCATGACACTATAAACCGGAATGGTGCCGATGATCCACGAGATGATGTAGGCAACAAGAACACCGAGCAGGCCTCCAGCAAAGGTGATGGCCATGGCTTCCGCCAGGAACTGCGTAAGGATATCGCGACGGCGCGCGCCGAGTGCTTTTTCAACGCCGATTTCACGCGTGCGCTGAGTGACTGACACGAGCATGATATTCATCAAGCCCACGCCACCAATGCCGAGCGTGAGAGTGCCGATAATGGTGAGCAAAACCTTGAGCGCCATGATAATGATCTGCCAGTTGTTCAGGTTCTTCATGGTGTTCCAGACAAAAACGGCGCGCGGGTCCTTGGCATTGAAGCCGTGAAAGGAGCCAAGCACACTGCGAATGTTGCCTTCCACCTTGTCATACTCAAGACCTTCGTAGTCGAGCCAGATGCCATCGAGATAGCGCGTGTCTCGCATGGCGCCCATGGTGGAAAATGGAATGTAGACGATCTGGTTGATGTTGTCGTCACCTTCCTGCATTTTGGCTTCAAGAATGCCAATCACCTCAAAGCTGATGCCGCCAATGCGGACGCTTTCACCGAGAGCGGGCTGTCCGGAAAACAGCTTGTCTTTGGCATCTGAACCCAGAACGGCGACACGGGCACGCTGCATCTCGTCAGAGTCGTTATAGAAACGGCCGCTTTCGAGTTTGAGCGCACGAATGGGAATGATATCTGGCGTGAATCCGCTTACAGGAAATTGCTGCGTGCGATTTTCATGCTGCACGTTCGTCTGGAATGAAGACTCAGGAGAGATGTGGCGAATAACAGGAAGCTGCTCCTGCAGATGCTGAACATCATCGATCATGAAGCGTACCTGCACGCCTGCTTTTGATCCGCCAGCCTGCAATGAAGTGCGGCCGGGGAAAACTCCCATCATCTGCATACCGAAGTTGGAAAAGATGGCGGTGATGGCGCGGCCGAAACCAGCGCCATAAGCCAGGAGGATCACAACCGTAGCGATGCCCCACGCCATGCCAAGCATGGTGAGCGCCGTGCGTCGGCGATTGTGCTTGATGGACGAATAAGCCTGGCCTAAAAGATCGTGGACCATCCTGCGAGTTCCCTTCTTCTATTCTCTACGCAGAGCTTCTACTGGTTGCAGCATGGAAGCTTTGCGCGCTGGATATAATCCGGCGACAATGCCTGCAAGCGAAAGCGAAATCACCGCGACAGCCGCCGATGCTGGAACGATGTGCGGCAAATCGAATCCGGGAGGCGTTGGGATTTTTGCCAGCCCTGCCATGACGGCGGCGGCGATCGCAATGCCGGTGCCACCGCTCAGCACAGTAAGAAATATGCCTTCCAAAAAGAACTGCATCAGAATGCGGCGATTGGTGGCTCCAAGAGCTTTCATCAAGCCGATCTCCTGCGTGCGTTCGGTCACGGACACTAGCATAATATTGATAATTCCAATAGCCCCGAGCAGCAGAGTCACCATGCCGACGCCGCCCAGAAAGATATCCATGCCATCAAAAATTTTGCCGACCATATCTTGCGTCTGCACGGTGTCCCAGCCTTCAAAGGCATCTTTATTGCTGGGATCAAAGCCATGGTTACGCGCGACGATCTTATGCACCTGATCAATCGCCGCCAGGTGCTGGGCGCGGCTGACAGGCTGCATCACCACGTTGCCAATGTCATCTGGCGTATGCGCATCTTTCATGGGGAAATATTCATGCATGGCGCTGAACGGAATATAGATGCGCAGGTTGTTCATGTTATTTTCCTGCCGTCCGATATTCGCCAGCACGCCCACCACGGTAAAACTCTCGCCATTCAGCAGGACCGTACTGCCAATTGCCGGACGCCCCGGAAACAAATTCCGCATCATCTGGAAGCCGAGCACGCACACTTTGCGTTTCTGCGACTCGTCGCCATCATTCAGCCAGCGGCCTTCACCCTGCGGCAGGTAGCGAATCTTGCTGAAGTTCGGCGTGCTGCCGGCGACTGATCCACTGGCCGTGGCAAAGTCGCTCTGTGCGCGAATATCGCCGCGCGAGATCACCGGCGCAATCTCACGTACCAGCGTCGCTTCCTGCTTGATGTCTAGGTAATCCTTGTAGGTGAGCAAATACCTGCGACGGTCCTGCGCCTGTCCTTCCACTGCCGGGACGTTGCCGCCCCACATAAAAATCACATCTTCGCCAATGGTGGCCATGTTCTTCTTTTGCCCGGAGCGGAACCCTTCACCCACGCCCACCAGAAACAGCAGTGATCCCACGCCCCAGGCAATGCCAAACATCGTCAAAAATGAGCGCAGCTTGTGCGCCCAAAGAATGCTCAGCACCTGCCGGATTGTGTCCCACGCCATAATCATCTGTTCGGCCTGCTCACTCTGTTCATCGACAGCTTGATTCTCTGATCTTAACCGCGCAAAAGCTCTCTCCCGCTCAGATTGCTGCCCTGTAATACGGAGAGAAAGCCCTTACGGTTCCTGAATTTAGACTCCGATTTGGGGAAATCGTCTTTGTGGACGGCCGTGCTTTCGCGACCAAAACTTCCCATTTCGAAAATGACAAGCTTACTTGACATTTCAGCCGCTCCGCCCTACCATGTAAAGCAAGCTTGTCATGGATCAGGGCATCCTCAATCGGGTAAAAGAGCTCCGCGTTGAGCGCGGCTGGACTCAGCAGCAACTTGCTGACGCCGTCGGCGTCTCACGCCAGAGCATTAACTCCATTGAGCGCAACCGGTACGTGCCCAGCCTTTCGCTGGCGCTTATCTTTGCCCGGGTGTTTGCCTGCGCCACGGACCAGATCTTCAAGCTGGAGTCGAACCCATGAACTTCCTCAGCAGAACGATTGACGAACGCTTTCTTGCACATCGCAGGCAGTCCACCAGCATTGCCGGCATCATCAGCGCCGTGCTGGCCATTTGCCTGTTTGAGTGGCGCTACTTCGTAGACCACCACTGGAACTGGGACCTGCTCGCCATCGGGCTTACGTTCGTTGTCGTCAAGCTGGCGTTAATGGCTTTTTATTACTTTACCGATTAATCAAAAAAGGAAAATTGAAATGATCCTGCCTCGCAATCGAAAGAAAAATGTCGGCCCTCTGTTTTTCATCGGCATCGCCTTGATGAGTGCTGCCAGCCTCGGACGGCTGTTTCTCTCTCGCGGCACTCACATCGGCGCGACCTCTGTTGACGGAATCATCGGCTTCGCGTTTGGACTCGCCATCGGCGTCATGCTGGTGGGCCTGGTGCGGCAATCGCGCCGGGCGAATCGTTGTTAAATCCCATCCTCGTGCGGCGATTGTTCGTTAAAAGTGTCCAGAAAGAGCTTGAACTCTCATCGCTGGGTAGTGATAATGGCCGCCAACCCTTGGCGTCAGATTTTTACTTTCAGCAGATGAGGGTTTTCCATGCCATCTTCCTTCCGGGGCTTTCTCCAACGTAAAGACGCTAAACCAGACCTGCGTTTTGAAGAACGCGACGAAAATTATTTTGTCACCGCCATGCTGTTGCTCCGTCTGGGCTTTCACGGCGATATCGGGCGCGACGTGTTTGACGCGGTTGTTGCCCGCTCCCAGGATTTTGAAGATCCTCTCGCATCCATTCAGCCCGGAGTTGAGACCGAAGCCGCGCTTATCTTTGTCAGCACTTTCCTGTGCTTTTTCGCTGTCAAACCCGCAGCTTTTATGACGTCAGTCAACCGGTTCAAAACCTATTTCATTCCCGGCTTCGCCAATGACACCGCCAGGCATGTCCAGCTCTTTCAGTCTGTCGATCCGTCGTTTGCACGCTCTCCTCTTGATCCCGCCAAATGGACGACCGTTGACCGCTTCTTTCATGAAAAAAAGGAAGAAGTAAAGGAATACAGCTTCTAATTCATGCCGAACGTTTCTTCCGGAGGTTGGATAACCCTTGATCATCTTCCTCGTCGCCAGCGTCGTTGTTCTTTTTGCAGCTATGTGGGTTTCCTGCGTCTCATTCAATACCGCGCAGACATATAAAAGGGAGAGGCTGGAAAAAACCTCTGAAGCCACCATCTCCCTCCTTGCCTTGCTCATCTCCGGCAGTCTGCTGGTTATTTCCTGGGTCTTTGACAAAATCCATGTCCCAGACTATGGCCCGTGGCTGGTGGTAGCCATACTTTGGTTCTTTGTTGTCCTGATCTTCACTTTGTATATGCGCTTCAACTTTGTATGGCGCTTTGTGTCCGACGATCTCCAAATTGGCGGCGGCAAGAACCTGGTTGTCCTGTGCTGGCTGGCCACCATCATGGTCGGCGTAACTTCAGGACTGTTCTTTCTCGCCGTTCCCACATTGCGCATCGCATGGAATGTGGCGCCGCCTGCGCCTCCGCAAATCGTCCAGGTGGAGTGCCACATGAATCCACCAGCGCCGCTCCCAACACCTACTCCAACAAAATCAAAGCAGCAGCCAAAACAAGGGCAGTCAAAAAAGAAAGCCCAGCACAAATAGCCTTCCCTGCTTTTGCAGCCGCAATCTCGCTGGCCGCTCACCTTTTCTCCTGTTGACAGTCAACATGTATGCGACTAGCTTATGTTGATAATCAAAAGGAGCCGCCCGATGCGCCAGCTTAAACATCTTCTTGCTCGCCTGCGGACCGCGCTTTCGCGGAAAGATCTTGGGCGCCAGCTCGATCATGAACTCCGCGCGCATCTGGAAATGCTGACGGAAGAAAACCTTCGTCGCGGGATGACTAAGCAGGAAGCGGAGCGGCAGGCGCGCATCACCCTGGGCAGCAACACGCAGATTCATGAAGCCTATCGTGACCAGGCCGGACTTCCATTCTTTGAGACGCTGCTCTATGACCTGCGCTTTGCCGCGCGCATGCTGCGCAAGAATCCGGGATTCACTCTGGTTGCGGTGCTCACGCTGGCACTCGGTATCGGCGCAAACACCGCCATCTTCAGCGTGGTGAACGCTGTTCTCCTGCGGCCGCTGCCTTACGCGCATCCGCAGGAGCTGATCACGCTCCGCAGTTTCAACTCCTGGCCCGATTTGTATGACATTCAGCAGCAATCGCGCTCGCTGGAAAAAATTGGCGCGTATGCCAACTGGCAATTTGATCTGCTGGGCAACGGAGAGCCGGAGCAGGTCCAGGCTTCGCTGGTCTCGCTGGATTTGTTTGACACATTGGGCGTTCCTCCCGCGCTGGGGCGAACATTTTCTACCACCGATGATCAACTCAACGGTGCGCGCGTGGCGGTTGTGAGTTATGGCTTCTGGCAGCGCAAGCTGGGCGGCGATCCCAGCGCCATTGGCCGCGCCATCACGCTCACGGGCAATAGTTATACCGTCGCCGGCGTAATGCCTGCGGATTTTCGCCTGCCCACGGGTGAAGCAGAGCTGTGGGTGCCGTTCCGTGTGGGATATCCGGAAGCTGCCAGTGCGCGCGGCGTGCACATGCAATACACCATCGCGCGGCTTAAACCCGGCGTGACGCAGGCACAGGCGCAGAGCGAGCTGGACGCAATCGCCAAGAGGCTTGGCAAACTTTATCCCAGTGAAAATCGCGGACGGCGTTACATTTCCATGCCGCTGCACCAGCGCGTGACCGGCAACATTCGTCCGGCGCTGCTGGTCTTGTTTGGCGCGGTGGGATTTGTTCTGCTCATTGCCAGCCTGAACTTTGCCAACCTGCTGCTGGCCAAGGCTTCCACACGCAGGAACGAAGCGCAGGTGCGCGCTGCGCTGGGAGCAACGCCGCGTCGGCTTATCCGCCAGTTTCTTACCGAGAGCATGTTGATCTCGCTGCTGGGTGGCGCTGCCGGACTGGCGCTGGGCAGTTACGGCATACGCCTGTTGCTGTTGCTCAAACCGCAAGACCTGCCCACACTGGCTTCGGTCACGGTTGATTCTTCCGTCCTTTTGTTCACGCTGGGAATCTCTCTCTTGACCGGATGTCTCTTTGGCCTGCTGCCGGTCCTGCAAATCATCCTGCCCACAAGCGTTGCGGCGCCCAAGACAGGCAAAGCCGTTTCATCGCAATCGCGCAGCGCAATCAAGTTGCGGCAGGTCATGATCGTCGGCGAGCTGGCGATTTCACTCATGCTGGTGTGTGGCGCGGGGCTGCTTATCCGCAGCCTGTGGCATTTGCAAAATGTCGATACGGGATTCAATACGCAGAACATCGTTAGCGCGCGGCTCTGGCTGCCGGAAGGCCGTTACGCGGAGATCGCGCAGCAAAATCAATTCTTCTCTGAGCTTGAGCAGCAGCTGGCGCACCAGCCCGGAGTGCAGTCGGCGGCGCTGGTCACAGAGATGCCGCTCAGCGGAAACCATATTCCGCATAACTTCGTGATCGCCGGACGTCCGCCCGTGGCCGTGGGCACTGAGCCGGAGGCGGAGACCAACCTGGTGAGCACCGGATATTTTTCCACGCTGCAGATTCCATTGCTGCAAGGACGGTTCTTCAATGATGCCGACCGCGGCGATGCTCCACTGGCGGCGATTGTGAACGAGGCGATGGTGCGGCGTTATTTCGATAAAGACAATCCGCTGGGCGCGCAGCTCTATTTTGCCCGCGACGAAAAGCGCGCCCACTTCACCATTGTGGGCGTGGTTGCGGATGCGAAGGAATATGGCCCGGACCAGGATGCGGAGCCGGCCATCTACATGCCGATCCTGCAGAAGCAGGAGCCATGGCGGCGCTGGGCGGCCATTGTGGTGCGCACCAATGAATCACCCCTGGCGATGGGACAGACCTTGAAGAAAGCCGTGTGGACGGTGAATCCGCAAATTCCGGTAAACAAGGTTGGGCCGCTCACGGATTTGCTGACTGACTCGCTCGCGCCGCGGCGCTTCAACACCATTCTCCTGGTGATCTTTGCCGCCACCGCGCTGCTGCTGGCCGTGGTGGGAGTCTACGGCGTGATCTCTTATACCGTCACGCAGCGTACGCAGGAAATTGGCGTGCGCATTGCGCTGGGCGCATCCACCATGAATGTCTTCTGGATGGTTCTGAAACAAGGCCTTGGCATGATTGCCATGGGCATTGTTCTGGGCGTTGCCGGAAGCTTTGCTGCCGGACAAGCGCTGGTAAGTTTGCTTTTCGGCGTGGGCGCGCGCGATCTGCTTACGTTTACCGTGACGGCGACGTTGCTGGCGATCGTCGCACTGCTGGCGACGTATATTCCCGCCCGCCGAGCGACGAAGGTAGATCCCATGGTGGCACTGAGATATGAGTAGAGGCGTACCGTCGCTATGGTGGAAGAGCGGCCCTTTAGGGCCGCGAAAAGATAATTAATAAAAACAAAATTCCGCTCTGCCGAAGGCCGTCGTGCAGCAAAGCGGAGCGACAGCTTTAAGACCCACCATACTCAATTCGAAATCAAACATCTAATCGAATATTCCGCGCTGATGATCGAATGTTAACCCAGTCCCGCAGGGGCGTGACAACCTGAAACCCCGGCACCGTAGTGCCGGGTGCCGATCAACTCACATTGAGCCCCGTAGGTGACACATCTTTACATCATCACTAAAAACAGATGAGCAAAAATACTCAGGTTCACCAAACTCCAGTCCCGCAGGGACGTAACAATCTGTAGCCCGGCACGGTAGTGCCGGGTCATCATCAACCCTCAATCGAGTCCCGCAGGGACGCCACTTCCTCAAATCCATGCACCTTCAACAACCACGCCATCTCCGCATCAAAACTTCTCTTCTTGTGATGCTCACGTTGATTCGCAATGTATTTCATCACTCGTGAAATTTGCGATCGGCTCACGCTGCATGCGAAATAACCTTCCTGCCATTCAAATCTCGTGCGCCGGCCCTCATTCATCCATCGCGACGAATTGGCCTTCAACACCTGCGCTCCCTTGGCAATACTCATCGTGGCCGGCAATGAAACCAGCACGTGCACATGGTCTTCAATCCCGCCAACGGCCAACGCATACATTCCATGATTAGTGGCAATGCCGGCCATATACGCCCAGAGCTTGGTCTGCTGCGATTCAGAAATCACGCGCATGCGCTCCTTGGTGCCGAAAACAATATGGACATGATTGCTGACGTAGGGCATTTGTGCCGTCCCTCCGGGACTCAGAATTGATGAATGCTGACCGGGGACTGCCGTCCCCGGCTACAGATTCTAACGTCCCTTTGGGACTCAGGGACGGCACAATTCCTTCCACCCATTCACCACGCTTTTTAATTCCACCACCTCCAATGGACAATCTTCCCAATTATGGTTCCAGCACACGATAATGTCGCACCCGTCCACTGAATGCCTGTGCGTCAGAAAATTCTTGCTTTCAAACTCAAACTCGATCCGTACGCTCTGCCACTGTCCGGGCCTGACCTCCCGCATCGCCTCGCAGTCAGGAAAATCCGGCTGAATGCGTGACACGGCATATCCCAGCTCCCGCGCCATCGTCCCGAATAGAAAAATCACGCCGCCTTCATGTGTCGGCGCATACGTCAACGGAGAAAAAGTCAGCGGTGTTCCATAAAGCGGCCGGTCTTCCATGACTTTTGCCGGCGATACTGACCTTCGTATCGGGCCGCGCACTGAGCTTCGTCCGCGCGCAATGATCTCCGTCACATCTTTCCATTCGTTTTCCAGCTCTTCCTTCCTTATGTGCTTCAGCATTCCCGCGGGAACGTCGCCCCAGATTCCAAACCGCCGGAGCAGCGGTTGTATGCTGAACTTTCCGTGGGCTTCGTAGTCGGCCATTGTCGGCAGCTTCCTGAGCTCTCGCGTCAATGCCGCCCAGTCCTGGAATAATTCGCCCATCTCCGTCTGGTATCCGGGGCCGGTGCGCTCCAGTCCACATATCGTCAGCGCATTTTTGTAATTTCCAAGCTTGCGGTAGACGCTTGCCTTGGTTACTGGACTCATCTTCACCAGCTCTGAAAGGCTCGGAGGATGTCCCAATTCAGCAGCAAGCTCTTGAATGTGCTTTAAAACTTCTTCTTTCGTCATGGTTTCCTGCATTGTTCGCTCCAAATAAAAAAGCCACCCGTTCTGGGTGGCTGTTGTGTTCTGTTCGTGGTTTTGTTCTTCAGTTAGTTGCTAAGGCACTGTCTATCGGTAAGTTGGTTTCCCGATCGCGTAAATGTGATCCGCCTTTATGTTGCTTCGTGAACTTTGTAGTTTGAGGGTTTGCTTTTAGCTGAGTGCTAATGGCTGATTTTAGACACACTTCGGGAACCGGATCCTCTGCGGGCTAATAGAGGGCTTTGCGGGCATTGGAAAACTTACACAACTATCCCAACACGAACAAAGATGTGCTGGCCTTTTAGGGACTCGAGTCTCACTTACCCGCGCAAACTACTGATACCAACAACTGGAGACTGTACTTCACCCACCGGCGCCGCTCCCGGATTCAAACCAGACGTTAACATAAGCGAAAATAAAACGAATGTCAATGGAAATCTACCTATCAGAAAACTATCCAGCGGCCTTCTGTATTCCCAAAATGGAACTCACGATTTTTTAGCTGGCCGGGAATATTCCCGGTTGCAAACCTGTTGCACTAGGTTCACAATTTTGAGCAATCGGACACGGCCACTTTATCCAGTCCAGGAAAGTCAGCCCCCTTGGAATATCATCGCGGTAGTGAAACCATTCTGGTAGTGGATGACGAAGAGTCTCTGCGCACGGTTGTTGAAGAGCTGCTGGGCAAGCTTGGCTACTCAGTGCTCTCGGCCGGAAGCGGCCCGGAAGCGCTGGCTATGGCGGCAAAGTTCTCCGGCAAAATTGACCTGCTGCTGACGGACGTGATCATGGACCCGCTCTCTGGGCCGGCGCTGGCTGAGCAGCTGACGCAGGCGCGTCCGGAGATGAAAGTCGTCTATATCTCAGGTTACGATGACGGTGCCCTGGCGCCCGATGGCGTGCTTAAGCCCGGGACCGTGCTCGTCCATAAGCCATTCACTTTTAAGATACTTTCCGCCCGGCTCAGGGAAGTTCTGGGCAATTCTGCCGCCTGAATTTACAGCCGGTTTCGGGCTGTGGGCCAGAGGACACGGCGACAGCGGGCAATCTGACACACATCAGCCTGCCTGAACCGTTAACCTGCTGGAAATCAACAACCTGTGTTTTGGCCAGAGGTTTGCACTTATCCCAGGCATCACAGAGTTTTCGGGGTGGGTAATGAACACAATGGATGCAGCAGGAGCAAAAAATTTTCTGGTTTGGATGGCTATCTGGGTGGGTGCGCTGATGGTACTGCTGCCGGCGCTGTCGGGTAAGTAGAACTTGAACGGCGAACTAGCGTCCGCCCTGTTTTCTGGTGAGAGGCGCTGGCGCTTCGTTTTGATGGTCCGTGCTTTGACGGTCACCGTTTTCGCCCGCCGCATTTTTCTGGTCGATGCTTATCTGGTCAATCCTTACTGGTGGCGAGAGCTTCTGATCTTCTGCCGTGATTTCCGAATCGGCCGACTGGGTTTGAGGCAGAAAGATTCTGAAGCAGCTTCCGGTATGCGCAAACGTACAGTTGGAACGAAAACTCAGGCTGCCTTCATGCTTCTGGATAATGCTCTTGGCCAGCCACAAGCCGAGTCCGGTGCCTTTGAGCTCCTTGGTGGTGAAGAACGGCTCCAGAATGCGGCCGCGAATCCCGATGGGAATGCCGGGGCCGCGATCGTGAATGGTCAGAATAATTCCCTTTACGCCGTTGCGCGATCCCGGGCGCAGGCGAATGGTGATGGCGCCGCCGACGGGCGAAGCGTCAATGGCATTGCCCAGCAGGTTTGCCAGCACCTGGCGCAGTTCGCCGGGAAAACCGTGGACCATGCAGGGCTTGCCCTGAGCGTATTCAACCTTGATCTGCTTTGTCTCCAGTTGGATCAGGTAAAGCATGAGCACGGACTGGATCATCTCCTGCAGATCGAGCTCGACCGCGGTTTTTGTATCGCGATGGAAGGCCAGCACCTGCTTGGTGATCCTGGCCACGCGCTCCAGTTCCTTGGACGCAAGGCGCAGATAGTTCTGCACAGCTTCTTTTTCGTCAGAATTTGCAGCCAGGTAAATCAGGTTGGTGAGCGCTTCCAGAGGATTGTTGATCTCATGCGCAATGGTATGAGCGAGCCTGCCAGTGGCTGCCAGCTTTTCAGAATTGCGCAGTGACTCTTCCGCCAGCTTGCGTTCCGTCAGGTTGGTGAGCACCACGATGGAGCCAATGCGCTGGTCGCTGACGATCACCGGATCAACGGTAACGCGAAACCAGTTGGTTCCCTGGTGCTGCTCGGTTTCATAGCGGGAGCTTCCCTTGCGATTGAGAAATTCAGCGTTGCCCAGCAACTGCTCAAGGATGAACACACTGTCATTGCCAATCACTTCATTGAATGTTTTGCCGCTAAGCTCCACAAAGGCGCGATTGCATCGCACAACTTTGTTTTCGCTGTCGAGCAGCACAAGATATTCCGGCAGTGCATCCACGGTTGACTGCCACTGCTGCGCTGATTGCCGGAAAATAGTTTCTGCCTGCTTCAGCCGCAGCAGAGATTTGACCGTGGCAACCAGGACGGTGGCATCAATCGGATGAGTCAGATAACTATCCGCGCCGCCTTCCAGGGCTTCGACTTTGCTTTCGTTACTGACGAAAGAAGCCGAAATCTGCAGCACCGCAACGCCTGCGGTCAGCGGATCACCTTTGATCCGGCGGCAAACTTCGTAGCCGGAAATGTCTGGGAGTTTTACGTCAAGAATCACTACATCCGGCAGCTCGCGTACTCGCTGCAATCCTTCTTTACCGGTGGCGCACTGCGTCACTCGCATGCCGGCACGTACCAGGATGCGCGAAATCACGTAGCGGTTCTGCTCATTGTCATCCACAAGCAAAACGTGAGGTGCGGATAGTGACGTCATCTCTCCCCGAATCATTCTCCTCTAGGACGTGAAATATCAAATTGTGCCAGGGAACGCAAGATGGATTCAGGTGACAGTCTTGTTGTCACGTCGCTTTTGGCGATCACGCTGGCCTTGAACTCAGTCAGGCGGATTTTTTCTTCCGCGGAAAGGATCTTTGACGTGTACACAATCACCGGCAGCCGCCGTGTCCGCTCTTTTTCTCTCAGCTGCTTTAACACTTCAAATCCGTTGACCTCCGGCATCACCAGGTCAAGTATCACTGCATCGGGCAGTTCGCGATCGATCATCTCCAGCGCCTCCCGCCCATTGCGTGCTTCCACCAGATTCAACCACGGACGGTCCAGCAGCTCCCGCAATATATATAGTGACAAATCATTATCATCCACCAGCAACAGCTTTTTGGGTTGTTCTTGCTTTGTAATTCCGCGTACATCGCGCAGCAGAGCTTCTGCGTCCAGAGGACCGCTCATGGCCAGCGTTGCGCCCAGGTCCAGGGCCTTTGTCATATCTTCTGCAATCGTCACGGCAACAAACGGCGACCCTTTTTTGTCCGGGAAAAAACGTAAAAGGTCCCAGGCTGAGGAGCTGCTCATATCGCACACCACGGCGATAGCTTTATGGCGTTGCAGCCATGTTTCCGCGCGCTCCAGAGTATCAGCATGGATAAGCTGGAATTCTGATGTTCTAAATGTTGGCTCCAGCACGGCAAAGCTGTTTGGGTCTCTATCAATCAGCAGCACCGCAGGACGCGCCAAATCCGGCGTTGGCACCTCTTCCCTGCTGCTTGAAACATCGGCTTCGCCTTTGTACACAACCGGCAGTTCGGCAAAAAAGCTCGACCCTCGACCTAGTTCACTCTCCGCCCAGACCTTGCCTCCCAGCAACGTAGCCAACTGGCGGCATAGCGGCAATCCCAGGCCGGTGCCGCGATACCGCTCCTGCAATGGATTTTCTACTTGTGAAAATTCCTGGAAGACCATGTCGAGATTCTCCGGCGCAATGCCAATGCCGGTATCCGTTACCTCAAACAGGACTGATTCTCCCTTTTGCTTCACTGAAATCTTGATCTCGCCTTGCGGCGTGAATTTAATCGCATTGGAAATAAAATTTCTCAGTATCTGTGAAACCTTGCCTTCGTCTGTTCGCAGCGCAGGCAAATCGGTTTCGTCGCTGAAAAGCAGCTCTACAGACTTGTTGTCGGCCAGCAGCGGCTTCAACATGCCTTTCAATGCACTGAATAATTCTGCGACCTCAAACGTCTTTACCCTGATCCGCACTTTGCCGGCTTCAACCTTGGCGATATCCAGCAGATCGTTCACCATCTCAGACAATGTTTTCGCCGAATCAAGAATAAAGTTGACCTGGGTTTCCTGTTCTTCCGTCAGGTCGCCATCCAGCCGGTCAATCAGTATCCGCGCCAGTGACATAATGGAGTTGAGCGGCGTCCGGAATTCATGCGAGATATTGGAGAGAAAGCTCGTCTTCATCTCTGAAGCGCGGCGCAGATAATCGGCCCGTTCATCCAACTCGGCATAGAGTGCTACCACGCCGCGGTTGGTATCTTCCAGCTCCTGGTTCAGGATCGCCAGCTCTTCCTGGCGTGCCCGCAATTCCTGCAGTGTCTTCAGCAGCTCGCGGTTCTGGCGGTCGATTTCGTCGTACGGGCTATCTGCAGCTCTCGCAGTTAGTTTTTCAGTCAGGTCCTTTACACGTAACGGCGTAAGCGTTGGTACAGAGAAAGGAAAATCCTTCCCCATCTTCACAACCGTACCGGATTTATCGCTGGTGATTTCGAATCTGTCCATCAGCCGCTTGGTGCCAATAATACCCAGGCCCATTCCAGTATCTGAATGGTAGCGGCCTTCAAAAATCTCATCCAGGTTAGTGATCCCCGGCCCAGTATCGGACACCATAATTTCCAGTGTCTGGGGTGGTCCTGACTGCACAATGAAGGAAACCTTCCCGCCATGAGCGTAGCGGAATGCATTGCGCGCCATCTCAGAGGTTGCGGTCGCCAGCCTGATCTGCTCCTGGTTATCAAACCCCACCAGCGCAGCAATCTCACGCGCACGCTGGCGCGCCTGCACCACATCACGCTCGTTCCGTAAGGCAAGGGTGGAAATCGGGAGGCTCATGTTGATTTTAGACAGCTGCTGCGCCTTTCATTACCAGGACGCTGGCATCATCGCGACCCCGGCGAAAATCACGCAGCAACACACCTGCAATCAAGGCTGGATGCCGTGCCAGAATTCCCGGATAACCTGCAAGCTCCCACCGGGATTGCAATCCGTCAGAATGCATGACGAGAATGCCATCACTGGGCCACTCCACTTTGAATTCCTGCACGCGCGCCATGATGTGTCCTAAAGTGCCATTATGGGAAACCAGGCTGCGGCTTAACGTATTACTTAGGATGCTTCCAGCAATGTTGCCGACGCCCGCATAAGTCAATGTTCCAGCCAGAGGACGGATTTCCGCCACCGCCGCTGCCGCCCCGCGGGTCTTTTTCAGGGCATCGTGCAGACGCGAGATGATCGATGCCGGGGATTCACTGCTGCGCGCCAGAAAAACACTGGTGGCTTCCTGGGCTGCTTCGCCCGCCAACGGGCCGTGCCCGAGCCCATCCACCACCATCACCATGCTTCTCTCTCTCTGAATGTCCCATGCTATCTGGTCGCCGCAAACACTTTCACCAGGATAGGGTGAGGTCAATCCAACAATGTTCACAGTCGGCTTGGCTTCCTGTGCGCCTTCCCGCTCTGTGATGCGTGCAAAAACCGTGGTGCCCTTGGCGTTGGTAAATAGATCAAAGGCATCAGCTTGGCGGCGGATGGCGCCCAGGCCGGTCCCGGGGGTCCCTCCGGTTGAATAGCCATCCTCAAGAGCGCGGGAAATGTCCGTAATTCCCGGCCCACGGTCCATCGCCAGGATATCCAGGCGTGTTTCCTGGTTGAATTTTGCTCCGGAAAGTACCAGCTGCCCGCCACCGCCATAGACCACGGCATTGCGGGCCGCCTCGGTAATGATAATGGAGGCCTCTGATGATTTCGTCTCGCTCAAGTCGAGCGACGCTGCCATCCTTGCGCCGGCGCGACGAGCTTCCGCGGTGGAGGTGGAATCTGAAAGCGCAACCGTTTGAGACAAGAACATTATTTCCAGCGGACTACGGTAACGCGGGTTCCCTTGCCTGCTTCGGATTGAATCTCAAAATCGTTGACCAATCTCTTGCTTCCACCCAGACCCAGCCCCATACCACCCCCCGTGGTAAAACCATCTCGTAGTGCAGCTTCAACATCTTTGATGCCGGGGCCGCGGTCTTCAAACACGAGCTTCAGACCGTTTTTTGCTGAGTTCTCAACCTGTTCAATGATCATCTGACCGCCTTTGCCATGCTCCAGCGCATTGCGCGCCAGTTCGCTGGCGGCGGTAACCAGCTTTGTCTGGTCAACCAGAGTGAATTTCATCTCGATGGCCCATTGCCGCACCTTTTGACGGGCCAGGACCACGTCAGCGGAATTACCGATAGGTACGGTTTCCTGCCTGCCAGACTTCATTCACTCATCTCCGAATGAAAGTCTCCCCTCAATTCGTACAGAAGCTCCATTCCCGATTCAACGTTCAAGGCCGTTCGCACTCCGGCCAGAGACATGCCCAGTTCCACCAGCGTAATGGCAACAGCCGGTTGCATTCCTACCACAACCGTCTCCGCATCCAGCACGCGGGCCATGGCTGCTATATTCGCCAGCATCCTGCCAATAAACGAATCAACAATCTCCAGGGTTGATATATCGATCAGGACGCCGCGTGAACTCCACTCGGAAATCCTTTGTGTCAGGTCGTCCTGCAGCTGTACCGCAAGCCGGTCATGCATATCCACCTGGATGGTGACCAGCAGGAACTGCCCCATGCGAAGGATTGGAATACGCTCCATTGCTTACTCCTCTTTTTTGAAGAACGGTTTTCTCGCGCCTTCAGCGTTCACTTTCACCACTGTCTGGTTGGTCCGCTGCAGCGCCAGGGCAAAAGCATCTGACAACTTGGCTTTCGTGATCACATTCGCCAGGTCAATTCCCAGGTGAACAATCGTCTGGGCAATTTGCGGACGCACGCCGCTGATAATGCAGTCTGCGCCCATCAACCGGGCAGCCGTAATCGTCTTGAGCAGATGCTGTGCCACCAGCGTATCCACCGTGGGAACACCTGTAATATCGATGATGGCGACCTTGGAGTTGGTTTGCACCACGGCTTGCAGCAATGATTCCATCACCACTTGCGTGCGTGCGCTGTCCAGCGTTCCGATGATTGGCAGCGCCAGAATTCCATCCCACAACTTCACCACCGGCGTGGAAAGCTCCATCAGCTCTTCCTGCTGCCGCCGGATCAGTTGTTCGCGCGTCTGCAGGAAGGAGTCAACGGTGAGCAGTGCCAGCTTATCCAGCAGGAGCGTCGCCCTCCAGACTTCGTCAAACATCACGTCTGGCGTGCTGGCAAGTTGCTTCCGCAGCACAGAAAAGACCGGCTGCTTCAGCGAAAGAACAAAAGTTGCGGTCTCACTGGGAGTAAAGCCTTGCTTGGCCCGCGAAGTGGAAACCGCATTTAATACTTCTCTGGCGGGCGCCCATTCCGGCCCATCCAGGTTTCTGACCTCGCCGGTTTTCACGCCATCGGCGATCGCCGCCAGAAGTTCGCGCGACTGTGTCTTGATCTCCTCGTCACTGATCAGGTCGCTGCGTCGCGTGGCTGTGCTCAGTTGCTTCAGCCAGTCTGCGCGTATTTCCTCTTCATGCTTTTTGATTAACTCGGGCAATTTGCTCATCAGATAATCTCCAGTAGTCGGCAGGCGACTTATACGGCAAGTAATACTAACTGTGGAATGCGTTGAAAGGAAAGCCCAGCCCTTAAAAGCGCACCGAGACGGCACACCGGATGCAGAGCTGGATAAAAATGCTGTTTTAAAGGCTAGGGTCGGCTGAATTTGCTTTCCCGGCATAGGCCCTTAAAGCCGTTTCCAGTTCATTTGGCCCCGCCCACTTGGGCACAACATGTTCCACGCCAAAGAACTGGCACAATTTCTTCTCTGTCTCGCCCATGATCGTCCATACCACAACATGAATCGAATGGAGCTTGGGGTTGGACTTCCAGAAACGCAGCACTTCGAAGCCACTCTCTTTGGGGAATGACAGGTCAAGCAGGATGAGGTCCGGCGCCTCTCGCGTGCCTTCCAGCACGTCCTGCAAAATCAAGAGTGAAGAAGCAATGTTGTCCAGCGCCGTGATCTCTTCTGCGCCGAGTTTTTTTACAACATTAATAGATTGTCTTGCGTCAGCTGGCGTATCTTCGATGATCAACACTCGGCGCATAATCTAATCGAGGGAGAAAGTTTGGCCCACTTCACATCTGCGGCCACACTCCTGAAATCCCCTGGGTCCCCTTGTTCGGTAAAATGAAGTGTGCGCTGATTTTATAGATCGGCCAATTACAATACAAGCTGTTGCTCAGTTTTTGACGACTCCAATATGAAATAAGCCCTTTCTAACCAATTCTTTACACACTAGCCTGCCCGTAATCCGCTCACAACTTAGCTCGTATTGTGAATTAATTTGCATAAAGCGTTCGTCTAGCCATCCCTTTTTCAGCAACACAGCATCGTAAATTCTGGAAAAAGCCCCCTTTGTAGAGATATCTCCATTATTTTCGGACGAAAAGAGGTAAGGCATGCTCACTAAATGCGCCAACCCTTCCTGCTCAACCCCTCTTGTTTATCTCCGTGAAGGCAAGATTTTTATGATTGAATCGGCGCCACGTTCCGCCACCAGCCCCGCTGCTCCTACCCTGCTGGCTTCAAAACTACAGAACCGCGTGGAGCACTTCTGGCTCTGTGGCCCCTGCTCCTCTGAAATGACCCTGATCTTTGACCGCGAACACGGTATTCAGGTCGTTCGCAAGAAATTACCGGCGCCGCCTGTGCAGCGTGCTGTGGCCTCCTGAATACATTTCGAATTCTTACCGCAGATGAACACTTTTGAAAGCGCACGGCTTTAGCCCGCCGCTTTATATTGCTTTTAAATGAAGAGGCCTCAGCCGCTGTAAAAGGCAGCAGAATAACCCTTACTTTTGCGAAGTCCCAAACGCATCCCATTCACGAGACAAGTGTCAGGGCACGAGTTTACTCGTGCCGTTTAACGTCTAAACGTTTTTGGGCTTTAGCCCCTGCATGCACAATCTTTTACAATCTGCTTTGATGCCCAACTCTCTGTGGGACAAATTCCCGCTCAAGACCAGCCATCTCTGGCTGAACATCTTGCTGCTCTTTGTGCCCGTGGCCATTGTCCTCGATCTTCTCCACGCATCGCCCCTGATCATCTTCATCACCTCGGCCCTGGCCATCGCCCCGCTCGCCAGCGTTCTGGGTGAATCCACAGGGATGCTGGCCGGCTACTGCGGTCCAGCCATCGGCGGCATCCTGAGCGCCTCTCTCGGCAATGCCACGGAGATGATCATTGCTTTTTTCGCCCTGCGGGCTGGTCATGTCGATGTTGTAAAGGCATCGCTTTCCGGAAGCATTATCGGCAACCTGCTTCTGGTTCTGGGTTTGAGCATGGTGGTGGGCGGCTCGCGCTATGACGTGCAGAAATTTCCCCGCAGCGCTTACGGCATGAACAGCACCATGCTCGTCATCGCCGTGGCTGCGCTGGTGATGCCCGCCGTTTTCAATCTCTCCATCTTCGGGACGCTCAAACACCGTGATCCCACGCTGGAACACATCAGCATCTGGACCAGCGGGGTTCTGGTTCTTCTCTATCTGCTGAACATGCTCTATGTGTTCCGCACACATCGCTCAGCCTTGCAGCAGGAATTTCAGTCCGGCAAAGAAATTCCGCACGCCAGCCTCGCCCAGATCCTGATTGCCCTGGCTTCCGCGACAGTTTTAATTGCCGTGATGAGTGAAATTCTCGTCGACCAGATCTCTCCCGTTACCAAAGCGCTGGGCATGACCGAGCTCTTCGTCGGCGTGATTGTGGTGGCGCTGGTCGGCAACGCCGCGGAAAACTCCACCGCCATCATGATGGCCCGCCGCAACAAGATTGAGCTTTCCATCGCCCTGGCTACCGGCGCCAGCACGCAGATCGCGCTCTTCGTCGCCCCAGTGCTGGTCTTTCTTTCCATGATCATCGGCCATCCCATGACGCTGGTCTTCAATGGCTTTGAAATCGCCGCCATCATTCTTTCGGTTGTCATCGTGGAGAGAATTTCTACTGACGGCGAGAGCAACTGGTTTGAAGGCGCACAGCTTCTCGCCGTATACGCCATCGTGGCGGTTGCGTTTTATTTTGTTCCGGAATAGCGCACGAAATATGATTTTGCATCTTGTAGAAACAGCAGAATTGGCTGAGAAAAATGGCGACTATGAAAATGCACTGCAAATATGGCGCCAGCTTTGCTCTGAAACAAACAGAGCCATTTATTTTTGTAGATGGGGAAATGCAGCACAAAGATTAACCAGATGGGATGAAGCAGAGAAGGCATTTGAGCATGCGTTATCAGTAGACTCAAAATTCTCTTCGGCAATGGAAGGGCTCGGCGCGCTGTTCTCTCATCGCGCGGATGGCAATCGCAGGCGCAATATTGAGCGAGCACGAGACTGGTATTTAAGCGCTCTCTCGATTCATCGATATGCGCGGACTTTGAATCTTCTCGGAGCCGCATATATGGAGCTTGGCCAACGGAGTGACGCAAAAGCCGCATTCCTGGAAGCCATAGACATTGACAACTCGTTTTCTGAGCCATACTTCAACCTTGCGTTTCTTGAGAAACAGCAAAATCCACTGAAAGCAAAAAGCTTGCTTGAGCAGTGTATCGAACTTAGTTTCGATGAACTCCGACCACATCGTGAACTTGGCATACTCTTGCAGAAAGAGGGTAGCGTGCAAGCAGCTGAAGAGGAGTTTCGCCGATGCCTTGAGATTGCTCCTGAGGATTACTGGTCTCGCCTATATCTTGCAGATAATCTTGCTGTACAAGGCCACGATATTGAAGCTGAACAGCAATATAGAATTGCAATGAGCGTTTGTGAAGATACGGAAGCGGGAATTCGTTTTTTCGCGAATTTTCTCGACTCAATATCGCGATCGGAAGAAGCGGCTGTGTTGCGTTCACGAATTCCAAAGAAACCGGAGTAGCGCCCCCGCCACCAATTACTTCTGATGATACTTGCCGCTCAGCGAATTCCAGCGCACCTTCAAAGTATCTATTCCCATATAAAAACCGTCGCGCCAGGGATGGATCTTTGAACGCTCATCATGTCCCCACGCCACCGGCACTTCAGCCACTTTAAACTTCAAGTGGTGCGCCAGGTAAATGACCTCAGCGTCAAAGCCCCAGCGATATACACGCTGCAAGGGGAAGATCTTTTCTGCGGCGCCGCGCGTGAACGCCTTAAATCCGCACTGCGTATCGTGATATGGGAAGGTCAGCAGCGTGCGCGTAAAGATGTTGAAAGCGCGTGACATGATCTGCCGCTTGATCGACTGCCGCTGAAATTGCAGCGATGGGTCCATCCAGCGTGATCCAATCGCCACGTCAGCGCCTTTATCCAGCGCGGCAAAAAGTTTTGTAGCTTCAGAAATGGGGGAGGATAAATCCGCGTCAGTAAAAAGCAGCACCTGTCCGCGGGCATTCAACATTCCGTTGCGGACGGCGTAGCCTTTGCCCTGGTTGCCGGGATTTTCAATCAAGCGTACCTGAGGATGCTCCTGCGCGAACTCGCTAACCAGCTTTGCTGTCTCGTCGCGAGAGCCGTCATTCACCACAACAATTTCGGCGTCCCATTTTTGTTCCCGCAAATGGTCCAGCACCTGTTCCAGCGTGCCGCCAATGCGCGAGCGTTCGTTATACGCGGGAATCACGATGCTGTAGCGCGGCTGCGCCGGCTGCAATTCGGGATCGTGCAAGGGGAACTCGATCGCCAGGCTCATGCGGCCTGCTCTTTCTTTTTTAACATGGCAAAAAACTCGGGTACCAGATTCGGGTCCCACATTCCCAGGTTTGCTTCATCCAGCATGGTTCGTTTGGCCTCTTCATGGGTCAGCGCCGGCTTGTACGGACGCGCCGTGCGCAATGCATCATAAACATCCACTACCTGTAACACGCGTGCCAACAGGGGGATGTCATATCCCCTGAGCTTGTCTGGATAACCGCTGCCGTCCCAGTGCTCATGATGATGGCGGATGATCGGCAGCACAGTGCGGAAGGACTTGAGCGGTCTGCAGATCGCTTCGCCAATCTCCGGATGCTGTTTCATCACCTTCCACTCCTCCGCCGTCAGCCGCGTGCCTTTTTTCAGAATCTCGTCCGGGATGGAAACCTTGCCCAGGTCGTGCAGATAACCGCCGCGCTTCAGCGCCACAATGCTTTCTCCATCCAGCCCGATGTAATGTCCCAGATCAGCCGCATAGCATGCCAGCCGCTCACAGTGATTGCCCGTGTACGGATCGCGTGATTCAATGCCCAGCGCCAGCGCCACCAGCACAGCCTCGGCATTTTCCAGTTCGTCGGTAAACTCTTTCAGCTTCAGCAGTGACTTAACGCGCGCGAATAACTCTTCTGGATAAAGCGGCTTGCTCAGGAAATCGTCGGCGCCTGCTTCGATGCCACGCACTCGGTCATCGCGATCAGAAAGCCCGGTAATCATCACGATTGGCGTGAGGCGTGTAATGGGGTCTTCTTTCAGCTCGCGGCAAAGCTCATAGCCTGATTTCCCAGGCATCACCACATCCAGCAGGATCAATTCCGGACGCTCTGTATGTACCAGGTGTTTGGCTTCGTCTGCTTCTGATGCTGTAACGATGTCATAGCCACGGGAGGAGAGTAGCTCACGGAGGAGGATCAGCGTGTCTATCTTGTCATCTACAATCAGGATTTTGGGAGCACGCTGCTTGAATCGCCCATACTCCTCCCTTGCTCGCTCCGATATGGGTGCCATCACTACATGAGAGGGCAGAGGCTTCTCGATGGTTGTATCGAGCAACTCTCCAGCTTTACGTTCTGGGTCTTTATTGAAAAGCACAAAATACTCCGCAGGCCATAGCCCGGATCTATATCACTATGGTGTGCGCCCACAAGTTGTTAAATTGAGGGAATCCCCTTATTTTAAGGCGATTTCTTCTGGATTGAAAGTCTTGAATATTCAAGGGGTTCTTCATTAGGCAATTCAGCTACTCAGCTTATTCTTCATAGGTTATTACGCTTATCGCCTTATGAATCCCAAATCGGGACTTTCACGCTTTAATAATCCCCCGGCATATAATTGGCGCACATGCGTCCGGTCTCCTTTTTGCTTGCTTTGTTGCTATCTAGCAGCGGCTTCGCCGCCCCCAAAGTCCATACTGTGGCTTTAGGAAAATGGCGGCCCGTGGACGTCCGCTTAGACTCCGGTGACGCCCACTCCATCAAGGTCCGCGAGCTCATCATTGATGGGCGCACCCGCGAATACACCACTGGCTCAATGCATGACGTCACTGACCACCTGTTTGTAGTCCGCCGCGCTTACCGCATCAATGACGCGCTGCCCGACGAAACCAAAAAACCACAGCCATGGGTCTGGCGTCTGGGAGGATGGATCAGCGTGGATCGCCAGACCGGCCACGTCGCCCAACTCAACCTTCCCGCATTTGACGATACCTCTGAAGCAAGCTGGTATCGCGATTATGTTGCCTACTGCGGCGCATCTGACGACGGCTCCAAGACCTATCTGATTGTTTCCCAACTCGGCAAGCGCAAGCCTATCCTGAAGAAAGAATATTCCAACTCCGCCTGTACAACGCCAACCTGGCAACGCTCCCCCAGCCGCGTGACCTTCGTTGCGGGTGGCGAGAAAACCAGCTTTGTACTGCATGAGCACAGCGCCGATCTGCAGCCAGAAACAGCAGACGCGGAAGAAGAAGGACCGCAATGAAAACATTTGATCAATATCTTGCCGATGCTGAAGTGGCCCACGGCCATCTCTGCGCCGGACAGGTCCTCGGCGTGCGTATGGCCATGCTGGGCCTGAAAAAGCTCGGCCTGCAGGATCCCGAAGGCAAAGACCGCAAACGCATTGTCACCTTCGTGGAAATCGACCGCTGCGCGACTGACGCCGTGATGGTCGTTACCGGCTGCCGCCTGGGCAAGCGCGCTCTTAAATTTCGCGACTGGGGCAAGGTTGCGGCAACATTCGTTGACGTGGAAACAGGCAAAGCTATTCGCGTGGCCGCCAAAGAATCTTCCAAGGCGCTGGCAAAAAGCATGCATCCTGAAATTGAAAATAAGAACCAGCAGCAGATGCTGGCTTATCGTGAAATGGCAGATGAAGATCTCTTCCAGACCCAGTTAGTTCACGTAGAGCTTCCTCCGGAAGAATTTCCTGGATACAAAGGTGAGCGAATTGTTTGCGCGCAGTGCGGTGAAGGCATCAATTTTCGCCGCGAAGTGAAACTCGGCGCCAAAATCGTATGCCGCGGCTGCGCTGGTGATCGATACTACGAGCCCATCGTCTAGTGAAATTAACGTAATCACATTTCATTAAGCAAAAGCTCTTTGGCAGGTTTCTTGGCGTTCAAGTTTGGAGATTTACAATTCTTCATTTTCAAAAACAGAACAACTTTTTAATTCTTTCGAAAAGGCTGTAGAAATTGATACCATTTCTCCGTAAAAACAAAGATACGACAGCGGCCCCCTCTTTATTCGACGTAATGAAATTAAGGAATCAGGCAGCGTGAACCTTTCTCCCAAAGGGTACCGTTCGAACCGCTGGCGTTTGTACGCAACATTAGTTGTGTGTTCTGTCCTGCCGCTTCTGCTTTTTCTGTACGCTGCAGACCGTTTTCTGCGCACCACCACCACAAAAAATCTTTTGCAGCAAACTGGTCTGGCCTCTGATCTCGCCGCCAATGCCGTTGAACAACGGATGACCCAAACCAGAGCATCGCTTGAATCGCTGGCAGCAGATCCCCTCATCATCGAAGCGGTTGGCCATCGTGACATGGCGCACCTATCGGCCTACTTGCGTATGGCCCATGAGTTACGCCCGCAGGCTTTTTCCTTCGCGATCTATACCGCGAACGGCTCTCTGATGGCCCTTGAGGGCAATCCCGCAATCAGGACACCGGACACCGTTCTAGTTCCTCCGGCCTGGTTCAACGCGGCGCTGCAAAAGAAAAAATCTTATGTTTCTGGCATATATGCCGTAGGCCCACAAAACATTCCGGTCGTTACCGTCGCAGTCCCAATCAATAATCAGCAATTCACCGGTATCCTGGCCACGACATACACTCTTGACACCATCAAGAGCTGGACGAGCGACATCAGCTCCTCCGCCATGAAATGGATCTCCGTGATCGACCAGAGCGGAGCCGGTGTAACTGGGGCAAGCCTTAAAGGCGATGCAACCGCCCGTCCTGAGGTGAAACAGGTGCTCGCCGGGCAGACTGGAACTGAATTTCTGTGGCTGGGCGGGGAGCGCATTCTGGTTACGCGCCATCCTTTGCCATCACTGGGCTGGGGCATTCTGGTGGAAATCCCTGCTTATGAAATCGACAAGTCGATCTGGCAGTTTGAGCGCCCAGTTTCTTTGATCGCTCTCGTATTCGTTGGATTGGCCCTGGTGGTAGGCATCGTCTTTGCTTCTCTCTACCGCCGCATGCGTGAGAGTGAAGAACACACCCGCATGGTGATCACCGCCGCGACTGACGCATTTGTCACCATCGATTCGCGTGGCAACATCACAGACTGGAATCCCAAGGCAGAGGAATTATTCGGCTGGCCAGGAGCAGAAATCATCGGCAAGCCATTGCATTCCACTATCATGCCTGCGCACTATCGTGAAGCCTATCTGCAGGGCGTGGAACGCTTCCGCTCGGCCCGGGAGTTGCCCACTCTTGATCGACGAGTCGAATTGTCAGCTCTGCATCGCGATGGACACGAGTTCCCCGTTGAGCTGTCGATTACCTGGGTACAACGCGGTGGCAAGGATTATTTCAATGCCTTCCTGCATGACATTGGCAATCGTAAGCGCGCGGAGGAAAAAATCAGCAAGCTCAACACTGAGTTGAATGCTCGCGTCTCCGAGCTCGAAGAACGCAACAAGGCGCTGGAAGCGTTCAGTTATTCCGTCTCTCATGATGTCCGTGCTCCGCTGCGCAATATCGCCGGCTTCTCTGAAATCCTGCAGGATGAATTTGGAGGGCAGCTACCTCCTGTTGGACTTGACTACCTGGGCCGCATTCAGAAAAACGTGGTCCGCCTTCAACGCCTGGTGGATGATCTGTTACGCTTCGCACGCCTCGGCGAACAGGGCTTAAAGATTCAATCCACCGATCTGAATGAAATCGTCCGCGAAGTCATTTCCACTTTTGAACGCGAGCTGGCTGGCCGCAACGTAACGTTCAATGTCGCTCCGCTGCCCACACTCGATTGCGATCCCAGTCTGGTGACACAAGTGTTCTGGAATCTGCTGGCGAACGCCGTCAAATTCACCGGCTCGCGTCCGCACGCAGTCATCTCTATTGGCGAAACTACCCAGGATGGCGAAAACATCATTTTTGTCCGCGATAACGGTGTGGGCTTTGACATGAAGCATGCCGGCAAACTCTTCGGGCCTTTCCAAAGGCTCCATCGTAATGATGAATTTGAGGGCACGGGCGTGGGCCTGGCGACCGTGCATCGCATCATCATGCAGCATCAGGGGCGCATCTGGGCGCAAGCGGAGCCGGACAAAGGCGCAACGTTCTTCTTTACCTTGCAAGCGCAAAAAGTGAATAACAAAGATACGGCAATGGCAAGCGTAGGCTAACCACGAACTCACAATCTTGTTATTGGGATACCCGCCTAAGGTACACTTCCTTCTTCTCTGATTTCCATAATGGCCGCCGCGAAACTTGCAGGAACTTTTCCTGGCCCGGCGGCGTATAAGCTGGTAGGTGCAGAGAAACGTTCCGGTTCTCTATCAGGAGGTTGAATATGCGGCGCTTACCGTTCCACCCATTGCTGCTGGGGCTCGCCTGTTTTGTCATGGTCACGGGGTGTTCGATCACCACGCACGATAAGGGCAATGGCAAAAAAGACGATGTCGATATCCGCACGCCATTCGGCTCTCTCAGCGTAAAGGAAGGCAACTCCAACGTAAAAGATACCGGCATGGCTCTTTATCCCGGCGCGCACGAGCAAAAGGATTCAGGCGACGACCACCACAGCGCCAACATGAATATCTCCAGCTCTCTGTTTGGCCTGAAGGTAGTAGCAATGAAGTTCGCCAGTGACGATCCTTCAGACAAGGTACTGGACTTCTACCGCAAGGAAATGGGCAAATACGGCAAGGTAGTGGACTGCACCGGCGGCTTCAATATGAATTTTCACCATCATGACAAAGACGCTGAAGTTACCTGCAATAATGACAGCCACGACCATGACTACAAGGAAGAATTGAAAGTTGGAACTGAGAATAATCAACGCATCATGGCCGTAAAACCCAAAGACAATGGCTCAGAATTTACTCTGGTCTATGTACGGGCATGGGACAACACAGAGAAGAATTAGCCGGTCGCAAATCCGCGCTTAAAAAGCTAAAAAAAGAAAAGGATGGCCACTCAATCGGCCATCCTTTTTTAACTACTTTCTTCCATTTTTCTGAAATCGTAAAAAAGCATCCAATCGCGTTCTCACATGCATCATAGGTAGCGTTGTACGGATGGATTACGCAGCTTAAGGTGTTTGAGGTCCTCTCGCATCTTTGCGCTATTCGTTCGTAGTAGTTTCCGAATGCCGATGATTGGGTAGCGGCTGCTCGCCGCACCCGCGCAAAACAAAACTTTGGATGACGATAAAACAAATGGGATGGAAAGTCCTGTGTGTAAGCAAAATCTCACCGGCCCAGGTTACCCGGAACATGATTCTGGAGCGGACAGGCTATAACGTGATCTCTGTCGCCAATCCGGAAGATGCCGTCAGGATTTTTACCGGCACGGGCGTTGACGCTGTTGTGTTCGGAGATTCTATTCTGGGAGATGAGCGCATTGAACTGGCGCTGCGGTTCAAGAGCTTAGACCCGTCGGTTCCCATCGTTGCACTGAGCAACAGCAGCGGCTCGCAGCTTGCATCGGGAATCGTGGATGAGCAATTGGAATCTTTAGGAGATCCGAAGTTATTATTGGAGGCTTTGGAACGGGTTCTGGAACGTAACGGCAACGGATCAAGCGCCGCTGGTTGAATGGAATAACGTTCAACGCAAGAATGCTGGGAAAACAAAAATCTTTGTGAGAAATAGCTGACATATATGCCACCTCGTACTGCGTCAAAAAAGAAAAAAGAGACAACGGCTACGCCCGATCTTTCTTCCCTTGCCTTGGAAAAAGTTCCAACTGGGATTCGTGGGCTTGACCAGGTAACGCATGGCGGTTTTCCCAAGGGCCGCACTGCCCTGGTCTGCGGCGGTCCCGGTACAGGAAAGACGCTGCTCGGGCTTGAATTCCTCGTCCGGGGAGCATTGCTCTATAACGAGCCCGGTGTTTGCATGGCGCTGGAAGAGACGCCGGAGGAGATTGTCACCAACGTGGCATCTCTGGGGCATGATCTTCCTTCATTGATTCGTGCCAAAAAACTGGCGATTGACTATGTACATATTGAACGCAAACAGATTGAAGAAACCGGTGAATACGATCTTGAGGGCCTCTTCATACGCCTGCGCGGTGCCATTGAGCAGGTAAAGGCTAAGCGCGTTCTGCTGGATACCATTGAGTTGCTCTTTCTCGGTTTGAGGAATGAAGGCATTGTCCGCGCTGAATTGCGCCGCCTTTTCCATTGGTTGAAAGATGCAGGTGTTACCGCCGTGATCACCGCGGAAATCGGAGATCGGACGTTGACTCGCTACGGGCTCGAAGAATACGTTGCCGACTGTGTTCTCATCCTTGACCATCGCGTCACCGAACAGGTTTCCACCCGCCGTCTGCGCGTCGTCAAATATCGCGGATCATCCCACGGCACCAATGAGTATCCATTCCTGCTGGATGATGAAGGCATCTCGGTAGTGCCCATCACATCGCTCGGTTTGACCCATACTGCCTCCAATGAGCGCATATCTTCCGGCATTCCCAGCCTGGACGCCATGATGGGCAAAAAGGGATTTTTCCGTGGCAGTAGTGTCCTGGTAACAGGTACGGCAGGCACCGGAAAATCAAGTTTTTCTGCGGCTTTTGCCAGCGCTGCCTGCGCACGCGGTGAACGTGCTCTCTATTTCGCCTATGAGGAATCGCCCAGCCAGATTCTGCGGAACATGGGATCCGTAGGATATGACCTGGAAAAATGGATCAAGCGCGACTTGCTGCACATCCACGCCCAGCGGCCTACCGCAACCGGTCTGGAATCACACCTGGTCCAGCTCTACCAGAAAATTCAGGATTTCAACCCCAGCGTAGTGGTGATCGATCCCATCACCAATCTCGTGTCGGCGGGCGATCTTTACTCAGTTAAGTCCATGCTCACACGTCTGATCGATTACCTGAAGATGAAGGAAATCACGGGCATGTTCACTAACCTGATTTTTGGTTCGCAGGTGATGGAGGAAACCGCCATCGGCATCTCATCCTTGATGGATGCCTGGATTGTCTTGCGCGACGTTACAGCAGGTAAAAAGGAAAGAGAACGCACGCTGCAGCTCTTAAAGTCGCGCGGCATGGCGCACGATTCCCGCGAACGCAGCTTCACTTTAAGCAGTAAAGGAATTGAGATTCATGACTAGCAAAAAAAATACGCCGCCGCGCAGGAAAGAAGACAAAGCGGAGCCGGTCAGCAAGGCAAAAGTCCGGCCTTTTAAACCACCTGTATGGGAGCTGCGTCTCTACGTCGCCGGCATGACGCCCACCTCGATTCGCGCCTTTGAGAACCTTAAAAAGCTGTGCGAAGAGCACATGCACGGCGCGTACAAAATTCAGGTGGTGGACCTGCTGGAACGTCCTACTCTTGCCCGGGGCGACCAGATCATCGCCGTTCCAACACTGGTCAGGCGTCTGCCTACGCCCGTGAAGAAAATTATCGGCGACCTTTCCAATACTGAACGTGTACTAGTTGGACTCGACCTTCGTCCTGCAGGAGGCTGGCGTTAAACGCCATGGAATGCCGAATACCCCCGCCATCATCGTACTCTTGGCTGACAGAAAACATAGCCAGACATCGCGAGTACTCAAGACTCCTGGCTATAAGGTGGTGACTACCTTCACCCCGGACCATGCTGTTGCCATCTGCGTGAATAATCCGGTGAACATAGTCATTCTCGATCAGGAGCACTTCGTCCAGACGGAAGGCTGGTCTGTGGCCAAATCAATCAAGATGATTCGGAATAACGCTTGTGTGGTCCTTATTGTGCGTGGAAAAATTGTGGGCAATGACCTGCCCGACGGCGTGGATGCCGTCGTCCCGGACCACGATGCGCCCGCATTGCTTGCTACCGTCAAGCACCTGCTCAAAAGTTATTAGCTTGTAAATAAAGTAAAGCGCGCATTACCCGGCGTTTTTCAATTGCTTGCCCGCTTTTTCCCCTTTCCTGTAACTTGATTAAATATGCAACGCGCGTGCTATCGCTGCGGAACTTCCATTGACGAACAGATTGCATTTTGTCCCGCCTGCGGCGCGCCTCAAATTCGCGTCTCCAGACCGCCGGAAGAACTTTCTGAATCCGGCGCAACAGCAACGATGGAACCTGGCGCGGATCCTCCTCTTTCTGTTGCGGGCACACCGGCGAATCTAACCGCCCGTTTAAGAATTGACTGGAAATCTTTCTCACGCACGGCCGCTCCTCTGGCCGCTTTTACGGGGATGGTCACGGTAGCGCTGGCGCCACTCGGGCTATTTGTAGTTTTGCCGGTTAGTGTCATTCTGGCGATCTATATCTACTGCCGTCATCGTCCTGTACCGGTCCGCGGTGGTCTGGGTGCCCGCATGGGAGCCGTGACGGGACTCTTCAGCTTTTTCTTCTTCACTGTATTTTTTTTAGTGGCAGTGTATTTAAACTCTTCAAAGTATCGCGAGATCATCGTCGATAAAATCCACGAAATCGCAGCCCAGAACCCTGATCCCCAGGCGCAGCAGATGCTGCAATGGTTCACCACGCCCCATGGAATCGCCACTTTTACGGTCATGTTTCTCCTCACGGTTCTGGTATTTATCCTGATGATCAGCGCCGGTATTGGCGCTTTGGCCGTGGCCTATGGAAAACCTGGAAACCGCCGGCGGGAGTGACGGTTGTCGCAAAATGCTTCCATCAGATATCATGCGGTGACGACCATGAACTCTTCTTCCCCCCGCATGCCTAACCTGCAAATCAAAGGACGCATCATGTCCGGCTCAGAAATTGAGCGCACGCTTGTACGCCTGGCCCATCAGATCGTGGAAAAAAACAATGGCGTGGAAAACCTTGTGCTCGTTGGCATCAAGCGACGTGGCGTGCCTCTGGCTGAACGGTTGGCCGCGCTAATCCAGCAGATTGAGAAGAAACCCGTGCCCGTTGGCACACTGGATATCACTCTCTATCGCGACGATCTCTCCACCGTGGGCGCTCAGCCTGTTATCAAGAAAGCCACGCCTCTGGGGACCGATATCGTCGACAAAAATGTGATCCTGCTCGATGACGTGCTTTACACCGGCCGCACAGTCCGAGCCGCCATGGACGCGCTCTTTGACCATGGCCGCCCCCGCCGTGTGCAGCTCTGCGTGCTCATTGATCGCGGACATCGCGAGTTGCCGATTGAAGCCGCGTTCGTGGGCCGTACCGTGCAAACGACCGATAGCGAAATCATCGAAGTAAAGCTCTCTGAGATTGACCAGGAAGAACAGGTCTTGATGGTGGAACGCATTTCTTAGCGATGTCACGTAAACGCTCGTTACTCGAACTCGAGCACCTTTCGGCAGACGAAATCACTTCTTTTCTTAAGCTGGCGCGACGCATGCAAACGCGCTCGCCCAAGCCGCTGCTTCGCGGCAAACGTATTGCGCTTCTCTTTTATGAAGCCTCAACGCGGACACGCGTCTCCTTTGAATTTGCCGCCAAGTTGCTCGGCACACATACCTCAATCATCAGCGCCACGGCTTCCAGCATTGAAAAAGGCGAGTCGCTCATCGACACCGGCAAAACTCTGCAGGCGCTGGGCGCGGATTGCATTGTCGTACGCCATCCATCTTCCGGCGCTCCGCATGTGCTCGCGCGCACCCTGCAGATTCCCATCATCAATGCTGGCGACGGAATGCATGAGCATCCCTCGCAGGGCTTGCTCGATGCCTACACCATCCTGCGCCATAAAAAGTCACTGAAAAATCTTCGCATTACCATGATTGGCGACATTCAGCACAGCCGCGTCGTCCGTTCCAACGTGCACCTGCTGTCAAAGTTTGGCGCGCAAATTATTCTTTGTGGCCCGCCAGAGCTGCTGCCCGACTACGCCACGACTCTTGCTCCCGGCGTAAAAGTCACGCGCCACATGGAAGAGGCCACGCGCAAAGCCGATGTCGTCATGATGCTGCGCGTGCAAAAAGAACGCCTCGCCGGCCTCAAGCTCGACGCAGAAAATTACATCGCACACTACCAGCTCACGCCAGAACGCCTGAACCTCGCCAAGAGCGACGCCATCGTTATGCATCCGGGGCCGATGGTTCGTGGCATGGAAATCCAGAGCGAAGTTGCCGACAGCCCTCAATCCGTGGTGGAAGAACAGGTCCATAACGGCGTGTATGTGAGAATGGCAATTCTTGCGACGTGTCTGGGGGTGGCATAAATGAGTTTCCTTGTCCCGGCAGTTTGCGCAGCAAACTGGAGGGAACCCTACTATTACGATTCATCCAGGGGCAAAAATTGCTCGCGTATGGCTCTTCGTGACTATAGGGATTCCTCGCTTCGCTCGGAATTACAGAGGGCGCATGGCTAATAAAAACAGCTTGCTGATCAAAAACGGTCTCCTCATCGATCCAGCTTCTCACGTCGAAGGCAAATACGATCTTCTGCTCAAAGATGGTCGCGTCACGGAAGTTGCTCCGGCAGGCAAGCTTCATGGCAACGCTGACGAAACATTCAACGCCAAAGGATTCGTCGTCTCTCCCGGTTTTATCGATATTCACGTTCACCTGCGCGAGCCCGGACAATCGCATAAAGAAACAATCGCCACAGGGACCATGGCTGCCGCGGCTGGAGGCTTTACCTCAGTCTGCGCCATGCCGAACACGACGCCAGTCAATGACTCAGCTGAAATTACTCGCTGGATGATCGATCCTGCTCGTGGCGCGCACGTGAATGTCTTCCCCGTTGCCGCCGCGACCATCGGCAGCCAGGGAGAGAAACTCACCGACTTTGGCGCACTCAAACGCGCCGGCGCTATCGCCCTCAGTGACGATGGCAAGCCTATTCTGGGTGACAAGATCATGCGTGAAGCGTTGGTTGCTGCTGCAGCGCAGAACCTGCCGGTGATTCAACACGCGGAAGATTGCCGCATGACGGAAGGCTCCGTAATGAATGCCGGTACCACAGCATTCCGCCTGGGTCTGCGCGGCTGGCCCGGAGAAGCAGAAAGCTCAATCGTGGAGCGTGATATCCGTCTCACCGCCGAAACCAAAGGCCGTTATCACGTGGCACATCTTTCCACCGCTGCAGCTCTGCGCGCGGTGCGCAAGGCCAAGCGCGATCATCTGCGCGTAACCTGTGAAATCACGCCACACCACTTCACGCTGCTGGATGAAGACATTGGTTCGTATAACACTAACTTCAAGATGAATCCCCCGCTGCGCGCGCATGAAGACCGTGAAGCCCTGCTCGCCGGCCTGGCAGATGGCGCCATTGATTGCATTGCTACCGATCACGCGCCGCATGCCGCGCACGAAAAAAACCAGGAGTTTGATCGCGCTCCTTTTGGCATTACAGGCCTGGAGACTTCTTTGGGACTCTGCATCTCCGTCCTGCATCATCGCCACAATATTTCGTTGCGCCGCATCATTGAACTGCTCTCTGCCAATCCTGCGCGCGTTATTGGGCTTCAGGGTCGCGGGACGTTGGCCGTAGGCGCCCGGGCAGACGTAACCATCTTTGATCCTGCAAAGAAATGGACGTATCACGCTGCAGATTCGCTCTCAAAGTCCAAAAACTCTCCCTTTGACGGCCGCCAGATGCAAGGCAAAATCATGGCCACCATTGTCGGCGGCTCTCTTGTTTTTCCTCTGTAAAGAATGATTAAAGGTTCTGCCAGACCCTGCCGATACTTCAGCGAGCATCCTTAGGTACTCAAGAGACAGGATTTTTAACCGATCCTTTCCCTGACCTAAAAGAAGCCGCGCGGGAGACGCTTAACTGTGATTTCGCTAAAAAAATATCTGGACATGAATCCGGAAACACTGCCTCTTGGCGACCCAGCCACCACTGAACTGATTGCAGCAGTGCTGGAATCCTATCGCTCAGCGTTGCTTGCCATGGGAAAAAGCGGCGTGCAGGCGTGTCCTTCCGTCGGCTCAGCGCTGCAGCAAAACCTTGCCGGCCTGGAGCAACGCCTGGCAAAAAACATCACGCCTGTAATGGTGAAGGAAACCGAAACCAAGGTCACCGAACAGCTGGAACAATGGGGCGGCCGCACGGAAGAATATTTCAAAGCCAAGGCGAATGAAGTCAAAGAACTGCTCATGGTCATGGCGCGCACCGTGGAATCCGTGGGCGATCGCGACAAGACTTATGCAACGCAGCTTACAGACTTCACCACGCGTCTGCGGACCATCGCCAATCTGGAAGATATCACCCAGGTTCGTGCCTCACTCTTGAAAGGCGCGAGCGAATTGAAGAGCTGCGTTGACCAGATGGCGCAGGACAATCTCAAGCTGGTAACGCAGTTGCAGGCGGAAGTTTCTACTTACGAAAGCAAACTCAAAGCTGCCGAAGACCTTGCATTGCGTGATCCGCTCACTGGCTTATCGAACCGCCGCAACGTGGAAGAGCGCATTGAGTGGCGCATTGCGCGCAATCAGGCGTTTTGCATTGCCGTTCTCGACGTGAATGGGCTGAAGCAGGTCAACGATAAATATGGCCATCTTGCCGGCGACAACATGCTCAAGCAATTCTCTTCAGAACTGCGCTCAGGCTGCCGCTCCACGGACGTAATCGGCCGCTGGGGTGGCGATGAGTTCATCATAGTGATGGATAGCGAGCTAGCCGGCGCACAGATTCAGATCGAACGCCTGCGTAAATGGGTCTTCGGCGAGTACACCATCAAGACAGGACAAGGGGATACAGAAGTAAAAGTTCCAGTGGACGCGTCAGTCGGCCTGGAGCAATGGAAGCCCGGTGAAACCTTGCAACAGATTATCGAGCGGGCGGATGTGACGATGTATAAAGAAAAACAGGGCGCTAAGAAGCGCAGGCAGTAGAAATATCAAACGTAAAATGCGGGACCGTTTGATCCCGCATTTCATTTTTCTGGAAGATTTTTTCCGCTTTAAGCTACTTAATAATCCCCATCCTCGACCCTACCATCTTCAGTATCTCCAGCGCCTTGCTCATCTGCTCCTGAGTGTGTGCAGCGCTCATGATGGTACGTACGCGCGCCTTCCCCTCCGCCACTGTGGGGAATGCGATCCCGGGAACAAATACGCCTTCCTTGAAGAGCTCGCGGCTAAAGTCCATGGTGAGTTTGCCATCGCCGATGATGATGGGCGTGATTGGGGTCTCACTGGCTGGCGTGGTGATGCCGCCGATGTTAAAGCCCAGCAATCCCAGCTCTTTCTTGAAAAAACGCGTGTTGGCCCAGAGCTGGTCCATCAATTGCGGCTCATTTTCAAGAACGTCAAAAGCAGCAATGCAGCTTGCGGCTACGGATGGTGGGTGCGAAGTCGAGAACAGGAATGGCCGCGCGCGATGATAAAGAAAATCAATCAGCTCCTTTGATCCGCAAACATAGCCACCCAGTGCGCCAATCGCCTTGGAGAGCGTGCCGACCTGAATATCCACGCGGCCGTGAACTTTATAGTGGTCCACAGTACCGCGGCCGTTGCGTCCCAGCACGCCAGAGGAATGCGCGTCATCCACCATCATGATGGCGCCGTACTTTTCCGCCAGGTCGCAAAGCGCAGGCAGCGGGCCAATGTCGCCATCCATGGAGAAGACACCGTCGGTAATAATGAGCTTGTGGCCGGGCTCGCTCGCTACCTCTTTCAGCAGCTCTTCCGCATGGGCCATATCTTTGTGGCGGAAGACCTTGATCTTGGCTTTGGAGAGCCGCGCGCCATCAATGATGCTGGCGTGGTTCAGCTCGTCCGAGATGATGAAATCGTCTTTACCCAGAATCGCGGAAACCGTGCCCGCGTTGGCCGCAAAGCCTGACTGAAACACCACACAGGCTTCTGTGTTCTTGAAGCGGGCAATCTTCTCTTCCAACTCCATGTGGATCTGCATGGTGCCGCTCACAGTGCGCACGGCGCCCGAACCTACGCCATATTTCTTAATCGCCTCTATTGCCGCTTCGCGCAGCTTGGGATGCGTGGTCAACCCCAGATAATTGTTCGACGCCAGATTGATAACATGCTTGCCATCCACGGTGCACTCCGGCGCCTGCTCGTCCATGAGCACGCGCAGTTTAAAGTGCGTGCCTTTCTGTTCAAGTTCCTTCATCTGGTCAGCAAGGTAGGAAAGCTGCGGACGGGTAGCTGTGGTGGGCATATATCACTCCATTACTGATTTGAAAAACACGTTAAACACAGAGGAACTGAGGAACCGGAGGTGTGGCCGTAACTTTCCGAAGTACTTCCTCCGTTTACTCCTTTCCTCTGTGTTTCAAGGTTTAGCTGATTGCGAATTATTGAGTACTAACTCTTCATTCCATTCGGATACAACAAAATTTTACTCGACTCGCCTGTTCGCAAGCGGTCCATGCCTTTGGTGAAATCAGCCATCGGCATGCGATCGGTAATCACCGGATCTAGATCCAGCTTGCCGGCCCTGAGCAGCGCGTTCATCTGAAACCAGGTCTTATACATCAGGCGGCCATTGATTCCCTGCACCACGGCGCCTTTGAAAATAATGTCATTCGCCAGGTTGAGTTCCATTGGCTTAGACGGAATGCCGAGCAGTGATGCGCGCCCGCCAAGGCGCAAAATCTTAAAACCCAGCCGGATGGCGTCAGGATGGCCTGACATCTCCAGAATCACATCCACGCCCGTGCCGCCGGTGGCGTCCATCACGCTTTGGTAGACATTGTCCTTTGCCGGATTCAATACATGATCGGCCTTCATCTTTTCTGCCAGCTTGCGGCGATGGTCATTGATCTCCAGAGCGAACACTTCGCTGGCACCGCAGGCCCGTGCCACGGCGATGCAGAACAGGCCAATCGGCCCGCAGCCGATCACCGCCACGGTCTTTGCCGCAATCTCGCCGGCCAAAACTGTGTGCACGGCGTTCCCCAGCGGATCGAGCACGCTGGCATAATCCGGAGGCACGGCAGGGTCGATCTTCCAGATATTTGTTTCTGGAATTACCACGTACTCGGCAAACGCGCCGTTGGCGTCAACGCCAATAATTTTTACGTGCTGGCAGATGTGGGCTTCGCCAATGCGGCACTGGTAGCATTTGCCGCAGGCGACATGCATCTCAGCCGAAACAAAATCGCCTTCCTTCACTGCCGTCACATTCTTGCCGATGGCCATCACATGCCCACAAAATTCGTGCCCGGGAATAAGCGGCGGCTTGATGCGGTTCTGCGCCCACTGGTCCCAGTTAAATATGTGCAGGTCAGTGCCGCAGACAGACGCGACCTTCACTTTAACGAGGACATCATCCGGACCATATTGCGGAACAGGCATCTGCCGGACGTCCGCTCCTGGCGCGGCCTCCGGCTTTACTACAGCAAGCATGGTTTCAGGCATTCAATTCCTAAGCAGCAAAAATGGGAACAGGCAAACTCCTTATTTTAACAAATCAAGCAGTCGCGCTGCGGAGATGAGGCAGCAATGCGCCTTGCATTCTTCAGAGCTGCCAGTTTTGCAAAGGCATTTAGATTACAAAAGACGATAGACGCAATTGTCTCTCTATTAGTGCTCTGCGATGCAGCACAGACTTTTTGATTGGCGATAGTACATTCAATTCTGATAAGATTAACTAACCGGTTAATTAAATGCCATCTGCTGTCAAATCCGGAAAATCTGGCTCTCGTGGCGAGCCGGAAAAGACTCGAGCTGCCATTTTGAAGGCCGCGCTGGAAGAGTTTTCCCATGAGGGTGTGACTGGCGCGCGTACAGAAGAGATTGCCCGCCGGGCCGGCGTGAACAAGGCTCTGCTTTATTACTACTTCAAGGACAAAGAAGGTCTTTACGCCGCGGCGCTGGAGCAGGTTTTTTCCGGGCTGCATGAAAAAGTAATCAGTGCGCTCAGCCGTAGTGATTTGCCGCCTCGGGAAAGATTGATGCTTTATGTGCGTACGCATTTTGACTACATTGCCAGTTCCCCGGTTTATCCACGACTGGTGCAGCGCGAATTCATGCGCAGCTCAGGCCGCGCGCTCTCAGCCACGGGCAGCAAAATTATGGAGCAGCATGGAAAGCCTTTATACGGCCGTTTGGAAAAACTCATTGAAGAAGGCATTGCCGCTGGCGATTTCCGCCGCGTGAATCCTGTCCAGACAGTTACTTCCATACTTGGGACCATCGTCTTCTATTTCATCAGCCTGCCGGCGCAGCAGATCATGCTGGCGGGTGATCCGGCCTCTCCGGAGCGGATCGCGCAACGCCGTGCTGCCGTGGTTGATTTTATCTGCGCGGCCATTTTCACTCCCGCAGCACAAAAGGCCCTTAAATCGTGAACGCTCGCAATAAGTTTTTTATGTTTCTCGGATTGCTGCTGATTATCGCGGCAACATATTACTTTTTCTCAACCGACCATTCTTCTGATCTGGTCCTGATTGGCACCGTCGACGCCAACCAGGTTGTTGTGAGCCCCAAAATCAGCGGGCGCATTGAGCGCCTGGCCGTGGATGAAGGCACTCCAGTAAAAATAGGAGACACCATCGCCGTGCTCGATTCGCAGGAACTCACCGCTGACCGGCAAGCTGCGGAAGCGCTCCTGACCAGCCTTCGCCATCAGGTATCGCAAACGCGCGCCACAGAACAACAGACTGCCGGTGAAACATCCAGCGGCGTAGTGAACGCACAGGCGCGCTTGCGTGCGGCCCAGGCCACCTTGCTGCAGGCTCAGGCTGACCTGCAACGCATAGAAGGTGACACGCGCCGCAACGTTGCGCTGGCACAACAAGGTGTGGCGTCACAGCAGCTCGCTGACGAATCAGAGGCGCAGCTCAAAGCGCAGCAGGCGCTTGTACGCGCGGCAGAAGATCAGTCCCACGCCGCCCAGGCCGATCTGGAGACGGCCCAGGCACATACCAGACTCACACAGGCAGCGCAAAGCACCGTGGCATCGACCGAGGCTCAACAACTCAACGCGAAAGCCCAGTTGGAAGCCGCAGAAACACGCCTGGGATACACAAAAGTTTTAGCGCCGGTAAATGGAATCGTCACTGTGCGTGCAGCTCGCGAAGGTGAGGTTGTTAATCTGGGCCAGCCGATTGTGATCATCACCGATCTAGGCGATACCTGGGTGCGCGCAGCGATTCCAGAAACACAAGCCGATCACATTGCGATTGGCGATCAGCTCAACGCGCGTTTGCCTTCAGGAGAAACTATCTCCGGCAAAATCATTTTCAAGGCGCCGGAAGCTGACTTCGCGACGCAGCGTGACGTGGACCGCCGCAAGCGTGACATCAAAGCCATTGCGCTCAAGCTTGCGGTCGATAACAGCAAGAAGACCATGGTTCCCGGCATGACCGCAGAAATTCTTGTGCCCAAATCCAAGATAGAAGGCCACTGATGCCGCAGCCGGCGATCCAAGTCATCGACATCGTGAAGCGCTTCGGGAACTTCACCGCAGTCGACGGTGTCTCATTTGACGTGGCGGAAGGCGAGGTCTTCGGCCTCCTTGGCCCCAACGGCGCAGGCAAATCCACGCTGATTCGCATGATGACCACCCTGCTGGAGATCACCGATGGCACCGCGATGATTGAAGGAGCTGACGTCCGCAAAGATCCCAACCGCGCGCGCCGCTCCATGGGCGTGATTCCCCAGGCCATGACCAGCGATGGCGATCTCACTGTCTGGGAAAATCTGAGCATCTATTCCAAACTTTATGGAATTCCCGCTGCAGACCGCGAGAAATCCATTGACGAGCTCCTTGAACTAGTCGACCTGAATCAGTGGCGCAACGCGCCGGCAAGAAATCTTTCCGGAGGTATGCGCCGCCGCCTGGAAATTGCGCGCGGCCTTGTGCATCGTCCAAGAATTTTTTTTCTTGACGAACCCACCACCGGCCTCGATCCGGTTTCACGCGTCGCCGTGTGGGAGATGATCACCAACATCAAGCAGAAACGCAATCTCACGGTCCTGATCACCACACACTATATGGACGAAGCAGACCGCCTATGCGACCGCATCGCCATTGTTGATCATGGCAAGCTTGTTGCGCTGGATACACCGCGCGCACTCAAAAGCAGCATTCCTGGTTCCAGCGTAATTGAAGCCCAATTCCTGAATGCTCCCGCTGACTGGCAGCAGATACTGGAGAAGCTCGCGTCTGTGCAATCCGTGCAGTCTGAAGGAGCGGATATGTACCGCATCCTCACAGACGACGGTTCGCGCACAACAACAGAACTGGTAGAAACAGCTGTCCGTGCAAATATTGTGGTGAAGACGCTCACCGTTCAGAGCACTACCCTCGACGATGTTTTTGTTCATTACACCGGCAGGCAATTACGTGATCAGATGGTCGATTCACCGCTCTATCAATCGCCTGTGGCGTGGGGTAAATAGTGAATAACTTCTTCCAGAGCGGTCGCATGATGGCCATTGTGGAGCGCGATCTCCGCAAGTTCTTCCGCTCGCCCGCGCTCATGGTTGCCGCCATGGTCTTTCCGCTGGTCCAGCTCATTGTGCTGGGCAATGCCTTCGGCGGGAAGATCCGCGACGCCAAGATGGGAATTGTCTCCCACGATACAGGCCCGCAAGCTATCCGAGTGATTGAGGCTTTACGCGCTGTGCAGAGCAACGCACGTACCTTTGAGCCAATCGTTTATAGCGATGAAAAAACCATGGTTGCTGCCGTGCGCCGCGGCGACCTGAATGCAGGAATAGTGATTCCTCCTCAATTCTCGCGCGACGTTTATGCGCAGGCACGCCCCAACATTGGACTGGTTCTCGACAATACTGACAATTTCATGACCGCCACCTTTGAGGACGAAATGGCGTCATTGGTGGATGCTCTCAATCAGCCTAACGTGCAGCCGCGCGTGGTGCAGCAAATTTCTCTGCAGATAGTTGAGCTTTATCCTTACATTGAATATATGAAGTACCTGCTTCCCGGCTCCATCACGCTGGCCATGTTTGTAAGCGTGATGATCGGCGGAGGCATCGTTTATATCGATGATAAAGCGCGTGGTGTGCATGAAGGTTATCTGGTTACGCCGATTACAAAACTTGAATTGGTGGCGGGACTCAACGTCGCCGGCGCATTCAAGGCCATGGGCGCCGGCGTTGTGCTTACTGTTCTGGGATCACTGATTGCGGGCGTAGGCTCTACTTTTCAGCTTACAAATCTCTTGTGGCTTTTTCTGCTCATCGTTTTTACCTCGTTTGCCTTCATCTCCATGATGTTTGTAATGATGGTGCGCGTGAGCGATCCGCTCATTCCGCGCGCTGTCTTCGGCATTTTGAATACGCTGCTGTATTTTCCCAGCGGCGCCATTTATCCTGTGCAGGCATTTCCCAAGTGGCTGCGCTGGATCGCCTGGATCGACCCGTTTACTTATTCTGTACAAGGTTTCAAGTCGGTTTTGCTGAAAGGTGTGGGCATAGCTGCAATCTGGCCTGACCTGCTGTATCTTGGTGGGTTCGCGATTGGGGCCTTTGCGCTCTCAACCGCACTGTTCAAACGCACTCTTTAAGGAACTTTCGCATGGCATTGCTCGATGCAAAAGAATACGATCCGCGGCCGGCACAGAAACGCCGCAAGATTATCGCAACGGCTGTTGTCATTGTTCTCGCAGTGACGGTCTATCTGTATCTCACCCGTTACGACACCGAGAAGAAGATCATCAACAATTTCTTTCACGCCATCGAGCAAAAAGATTTTGACACGGCTTACGGCTTTTACCAGGGTGACCCCGACTGGAAGTCGCATCCTGAGAAATATACTTATACCGTCAATCAATTCAAGCTCGACTGGGGACCGCAAAGCGAATATGGCACTATCACCAGCCATCAGATTGATTGCGCGCTTGAGCCGCCGAAAAAAGAGTTCGCCAGCGCCAGCGGCGTGGTGGTTGTGGTGACCATCAATAACGTGCAAAAGCCCCGGTCGATGTGGGTGGAAAAGAAGACTAAGAGCATCACGGATTCTCCTGTGACGGTCTTGTGTCATGGGCCGGAATAGCGCGTCTAGTTAATTTTTGCTGACTTCGAGCGAGACTTACTCTTTTGCCGCAGCGGCAAACAGGTTCTCGACCTTCTGTACTGACGCCTCATCTTCAGCATTCAGGCAGGTCTGTGAGCGGTCAATCTGGCGCATCAGGCCGGTAAGCACCTTGCCCGGGCCAACTTCCACAAATGTCTTTACGCCTGAGCCAATCAGCGTCTGCATGCATTTGGACCATTGCACAGCGCCAGTGACCTGGCGGACTAATGCCTGGCGGGAATCTTCGCCCGTTGGCTTCGGCGCCGCGTCAATGTTGGCGACCACAGACAATTCCGGATCGTTGAAATGAAGGGCCTGTAAATCTGTCGCCAATCGGTCTTGGGCCGGCTGCATCAGCGCGCAATGAAAGGGTGCGCTCACCACCAGCATCACGGCACGTTTTGCGCCGCGCTCTTTCGCCAATTCAGCGGCGCGTTCCACAGCCTTCTGGTGGCCGGAAATCACAATCTGATCAGGTGAATTGATGTTGGCCGGAGAAACAACTTCGCCTTGCGCTGCGTCGGCGCAGACCTGCTGAAGCTGATCGAGCGGCATGCCGAGAATAGCGGCCATTCCGCCTTCGCCCGCGGGAACGGCTTCCTGCATGAAACGTCCCCGATCACGCACAGTGCGGACAGCGTCAGCAAATGAAAAAGTTCCGGCACAAACATGAGCGGAATATTCTCCCAGGCTATGGCCGGCGGCATATTGTGGAACAATTCCTTTTTCCTGCAGCACACGGGCTACCGCGGTGCTCATGGTCAGGATTGCCGGCTGAGTATTCTCAGTGAGCTTGAGCTGCTCATCCGGACCTTCGAAGCAAAGTTTTGAGATGGCAAAGCCCAGCGCGTCATCTGCTTCCTGAAAGGTGTGGCGTGCAACCGGATAGAGAGCTGCCAGCTCTTTACCCATGCCCGCTGCTTGTGATCCCTGTCCGGGAAAGAGAAAAGCGATCGGATCGTGGTTCATGCAGATTCCACTTTGTTCTCGGAAAGTTGATTAGCGATGCTCGAGTTGATACCGGATTCGTAAAACTCTTTGGCCACGCGGACTGCATTCTTGATGGCATTGGCATTGGAACGGCCGTGGCCGACGATGGCGACGCCCTTCAGTCCAAGCAGCGGCGCTCCGCCGTATTCGGCATAGTCTAGTTTGCGTCCGAAGTTGGTAAATGCTTTGCGCGCGAGCAGCGCACCCACCTGTGATGTGATCGTCGAGGTAAGAGATTCTCTCAATAGGAATCGAACAGCTTCCACTAGTCCTTCAGAAATTTTGAGCGCTACGTTACCCACAAAACCGTCGCACACAATGACATCCACTTTACCGTTGTAGAGATCGCGGCCTTCTACGTTGCCCACGAAATTGACCGGCAATTCTTTGAAGAGTGTATGGGCTTTACGAGTAAGTTCGTTGCCCTTGATTTCCTCTTCGCCCACGGAGAGGAGACCCACCGTTGGCCGGGGATTCTTAAAGATGGCACGGTAATATATCTCACCCATCAGGGCGAATTGTGCAAGGTTGTGGGGCTTGGAATCCACATTTGCGCCCACATCGATCAGCAAGGATGGCTTGAGTTTTCCTGCAGAAGTCGGAAACACGCTAGCCAGCGCAGGACGATCCACACCGGGCAATGCGCCCAGGACCATTTTGCCGGCAATCATGGCTGCGCCAGTGTTTCCAGCCGTGGCAAAACCAACGGCTTGACCTGTCTTTACCAGCCGCAGGCCAACATGCATGCTGGAGTCTTTCTTGGCGCGAACCGCCTGAGCGGCCTTTTCATCCATGCCGATCACTTCGGTCGCATTCACAACCTCGACGTTTGCATGGCGCGCCGTGGGATGGCTGGCGAGTTCGCGACGGAGCAATTCCTCCGGACCCACCAGCAAAACCTTCACTCCATAATGGCGAGCCGCAAGCAGTGCCCCCTCCACCTCAGGCTTGGGGTGCCGATCTGAACCCATTGCGTCTACAGCAATTACGGTCTCTTCTGGCATTTCTGATTAAGCGTTTTCTTTTACCTGCTCTACTTCGCGACCCTTGTAATATCCGCACTTAGCGCAAATGCGATGCGGCATCTTCTTCTCGTGGCAGTTGGGGCATTCTGAAGCGGAATGCGCGGTAAGAAAATCATGGGCGCGGCGACTCGATGTTCTTGCCTTTGAGTGCCGCCGTTTTGGATTTGGCATTGTGGTTCCTTTCCCTCATGCGCCTGCATCAAGCAAGGGCGCTCAAAATCTCTTTTTAGCTTTCCAACTTCTTGCGAATATCTTCCAGAGCAGCCCAGCGCGGATCTGGCATGGTGCTCACGCAATCACAGCTTTCCACATTCAGGTTCCTGCCGCACTGCGGACACAGCCCTTTGCAGTTGGCGCGGCAAAGCTGCCTTGGCGGCAACGCCAGCAATATCTGCTCTTTCAGAACATCTTCCAGCAGCAATCCTTCGCCCTGGTAATAGCCGATCTCGGTTTCCGCCTCGCTGATGGAAACCTCGTCTCCCTTTGCATCCACGCCCAGCGGACGATAGAGCAAATCAAATTTTTCCGCCACCTTATTGCCTACTGGATCAAGGCAGCGGGCACAGCGCACCTCAATGGCAGTGGAGAAGCTGCCTACAAACCTGATGTCCTCAACAATTTCGCGCGCTCCCCGGTTTTCCCGGATCAGCTCTGCGCGACCAGAAGCCTTCAATGGCTCTGTCTGAACCAAATCTTGACCAAAATCAATCACGCCGGGGGAGAAGGACTCATTAAATTCCAGATTTCGGAGCTCAAGATCCTTTATTTTTATAAACATAAGGCCCGCTCCGGAATTTAATACCAAGTCGACGGGGGAAAAACGTCAGGACAATATCTAAGAATAAAGGGCCTAGCAGAGGAGTGTCAAGGAATTGCGCGAGCGGCGGACCATTCCGCCGCTTTTATCACGCATATTTGCTATAAGTTACGAAGATCAGTTCCGGTTGCGTCCTGTACTTTGTTCGCTACGCTGCTGGCCATACGATCAGCCTGTCCGCGGAACGTGGATACGGTGGAACGAACGCGCTCACGGCCCTGATCAACAAGATCGCGTGCTGAATCTGCCAGATCATTGGCGCGCTGCGAAAGATTTTCCCGGGCATCTTCTCCGCTCATGGGAGCAAACAAAATACCTAACCCAATACCAATTCCCAACCCTGCCAAAAAGGACTTCATATATTAACTCCTGTGAATTTTTTAGCAGCAGATGTTGAATTGCCGCCTCTCATTAAGAGATGCGGATTCAATGCGAAGGTTGCCGCACATGCATGCGACAAAGCAAGAGATCCAACTCTCAATTTCCACGAGTGAAAATTGGGCAGCTCTGCTCAGCTTATTTTGTTCTGGAAAGTTTCTGGGCCGCCATCTGCGCTGCAGCACTCTGCGGATCGTCCTTCTGCACTTGCTGATAGATCTGGGCCGCCTGGTGCGGATCTGTCTTTTCGTAAATAGACGCCAGAGCCAGCTGCGCCGCTGATTTTGAGACCGTGGCTGTGGGATGATCAGAAACCTCTTTGTATATTGCCACCGCATCAGAGGTGCGGTTTGAATCGCGATAGAGTGAAGCCAGCGCCATCTTGGCCATTGCGGCAACATCCTTATCGCTGAAGTCAGCTGCCTTCTTCAGCTCTTGTTCCGCGCCAGACTTGTCACCAGCTTCAATCAGGGCCATCCCGCTCATATAGCGGGCAATCTTTCCGGCAGAAACCATGGAGTGGTTGTCAGCAATTGCGCTGAACTGCTTCTGCGCGGCCTTAGAACGGTCTGTAATGGTGCTAAATGTTGCACCGGTCTCTCCAGCAGGTTGCGGAGTACCAGCAGGCGTCAGCGGGGTTTCATAGGTGCGCATGGCTGCGGCAAGCTGCGTATTCGCCTGTTCGGTCTGGCTCGTATGCCAGGCAAAAAAACCGGCTACGGCCAAAACCACAACCAATACCGCGCCAACAGCCACTAAAACCATCATGCGATGTCCAGTGGCCCACTCAGCGGCTCCCTGGGCTGTCTCGGCGAACTTATCTTCTTTCAATTGACGACGGGTATAACCTGGCACTCTTTAACCTTCTTGTGTGGGGTAAGTGGCAATGAAACCTTGAGTTTAGCAAGATCGGAGCAATATCGTCAAACGGCTCATCCCAGAGAACTAAATCTGTCTCAGACATTCTTCTAATCTGGATTTCAGTCCAGTCGGGTGTCAGAGTTCGCGAACGATGAAATGTAGCTCTTTGATCACTCGATGCCCGGATCACTCGATCTTTACTTTCCCCATCCGCCGCCACCCGGAGATTCAATCCGAATCCGCTCGCCTTTCTTCAATCGCACACTGGTTTTGCCAGGCAGCAGTTCGCGCGCGCCGTTATTTTGGATGATCTCTGTTCTTCCCGACGCGCCGTCAGCCCCGCCATTCAATCCATATGGACCGCGGCTGCGCCTATCTGCAAGCAGAGTGACTTGGGAGTCGGCCAGCAACTCCACTTCACGCACAATGCCATCACCGCCGGTGAATTTGCCAACACCACCGCTGCCCTTGCGCAACGAATATTGAGTGACCCGTAACGGATACGCATATTCCAGAGCTTCTGCAGGCGTATTGAGCGAGTTGGTCATGTGAGTGTGCACGCCGCTTACGCCGGCACGGTCCGGGCGCGCACCCATTCCGCCGGCAATCGTCTCGTAATACGCAAAGGGTTCGTTGGTGCGCTCGTCAATTCCGCCGATCGTCAGGTTGTTCATGGTGCCGGAAGATCCAGCAGGAACTCGATCAGGCATGGCTTGCGCCAGAGCGCGCAATAAGACGTCGACAATGCGCTGTGAAGTCTCTACATTGCCGCCAGCCACCGCTGCGGGCGGACGCGAATTCACAACAGTTCCCGAGGGCGCGATCATCCTGACTGGACGCATCAATCCCGCCGCAGCTGGAACATCTTCCTGCAAGAGACAGCGGAAAACATAAAAGCATGCCGAATAGGCAATGGCATCCACGGCATTAATGCTGCCCGCAACCTGGGGCGCGCTACCGGTAAAGTCCACCGTCACTAGTGGCTTGCCTGCTGCCGCGGATTGAAACGTTACTGCAACCGCAATGCGCACCGGCCCGGAGCCCGCGCCGTCGTCATCCAGAAAATCTTCCGCTTCATAGCGGCCATGTGGGACCTTGCTCAGAAAAGCCCGCATCAGCTTTTCTGAATACTCCTGCAGCTCATCGAGCATTAGCTCGACTCGCGGCAACCCATACCGCTCCACGATGTCGAGCAGTCGCATAGCACCCGTATGGCAAGCAGCGATCTGCGCATTCAGATCGCCTTCGCGCTCTTCTGGCGTTCGCACGTTGTTGAGCAGCAGTCGGAAAACATCGTCCTGCAATTTTCCATCGGCGATCAGCTTGATGGGAGGAATGCGGATGCCTTCCTGATAAATTTCGCGGCAAATTCCCATCGATCCAGCGTATGTTCCGCCAACATCGGCATGATGTGCGCGCGATGCCACATAAAATGCGGGCCTTGCGGGTTTTGATTTTGCAGGCCACTTTGACTTGGTAGCCTTCTTTGCCTTTTTGCCATTCAGGAATACCGGCGCTACCAGCGTGATATCAGGCAGATGCGTGCCGCCGCAAAACGGATCGTTCAAGATCGCCACATCGCCAGGATTCAGCGTGAGCTTTTCCACGGCCGCGCGGACAGACATCGGCATTGATCCCAGATGCACTGGCATGTGATCGCCCATGGCAACCACTTCGCCTGCGCCATCGAAAACAGCACAGGAATAATCACGGCGCTCCTTGATATTGGGAGAAAAAGCCGTGCGGCGCAGGGCAGCGCCCATCTCTTCCGCAATGGAGTGAAAGAGGCTCTTGAATATTTCCAGCTCAACCGGATCGCGCATGGGCACTCAGCCTATCACGGACGCGTGGTGCGTACGAGCAGATCCGCGGCCACAAAGGCAAAAAACACCACCGCTATCACGCCGTTCATGGTAAAAAAAGCGGCATTGAGCTTGCTCAGATCGTTGGCTGAGACCAGGGAATGTTCATATGTCAACAGCAATGCCACCGCCGCAACTCCAATCACAGCCAGCTTACCCAATCCAAAAACGATCACCAGCGCCACCAGTAATCCCAGCATCAACACATGCAGCGTGCGCGCAATGATCAGAGCGCGTGGAATTCCTACAGCCTGGGGAATGGAGTTCAGCGAATACGCGCGATCAAACTCAACGTCCTGGCAGGCATAAAGCACGTCAAATCCACCGACCCAGAAGGTCACCGCAGCTGTAAGTAGCAGAATGCGTGGATCAAGAGATCCGCGCACGGCAATCCACGCAGCAGCGGGCGCAATTCCCAATGCAAAACCCAACACCAGATGCGACCATCGGGTGAAGCGCTTGGTATAGGAATAGAACAGGACTACGGCGAGAGCAACTGGCGAGAGATAAAGCGTCGCGCGATTCAACTTCGCAGCGCCCACTACAAACAAAGCGCAGGTTATCACCACAAAAGCAATGGCAAATTTTTGTGAGAGCGCGCCCGCAGGAATAGCGCGTGTGGCTGTGCGGGGATTTGCAGCATCAATCTTTGCGTCGGCAATGCGATTGAAAGCCATGGCCGCCGAGCGGGCTGAAACCATACACAGCACAATCCAGCCCAGCTTGGCTGCGGCGGGCATGCCGTTGGCGGCGAGCATGGCGGCACAGAGAGCAAATGGCAGGGCAAAGATGGAGTGCTCCCACTTGATCATCTCCAACGTGGTTTTGATATTGGCGAGAAAAGGCACAGATCAGTTTAATGGAACATGGGAATTTGCGGGAGATTGCAAAACTATGCGGCAAAGCCCTGGCGGCCAATCAGCGGAACAAAGCGGCAACCCTCAAGTGTACTCACACTGATCATGCCGTCGGTGTGGCGCTCCACCAGTTGCAGAATTTGCTGCTCAGCATCGCCCACGGGAAGGACGAGACGGCCTCCGAGCGCAAGCTGCTCTTCCAGCGCAGCAGGAATATGGGGCGCTGCAGCCGAAACAATAATGGCATCAAATGGCGAGGCCTGCGGAAGTCCCAGTGAACCGTCACCGGTAAAAATTTTGAAGTTGCAATATCCCAACCGATTCAGGTTGCGGCAGGCAGTCTCAGAAAGTGAGGCATGACGCTCCACGGCAAACACCTGCCGCGCAAGCTCTGCCAGGAGCGCCGTCTGGTATCCTGAGCCGGCGCCAATTTCCAGAACGCGATCTGCAGGCATTATCTGCGCCGCCTGAAGCATGGCCGCAATGATGTAAGGCTGCGACGTTGTCTGCTGCTCGGCAATGCCCACAGGATGGTCGGCATAAGCATGCGCCCAATGCTGCTGGCCCACAAACTCATGCCGTGGCACCTTACTCATGGCAGCGAGCAGGCGCTCATCGCGGATATCACGCTGGCGCAGTTGGCGATCCACCATTGCGTTGCGTTCAGCCGCAAAAAGTTGCGTTCCGTTGCTTTCCATATTTTACTTCTTCATTTCTTGCGCCTGCGAATATGAACATCAAAGCCCAGCACGCCATTCTGGTCTCGCACGGCGACAATGGAAACATTCTTATCGATATTGTATTCAACCTGAATCACGGTTTCAGCAGATTGCGTAAGGCTGGTGGCATAGGTAAACGTAATGTTGTTGTTGATCTGCTGCTCGATCGTCACACGCGGGCCCGTGGTATTTTCCGATCCCACATATTGCGGATCAATCTTGACGCGGCTGGCGCCGAAGAGCCTTTGCACGCGATCAGTGAATGTGGCGCTCAACGCTTCCCCAAGGATGGCATTTGAAGCAGACGCCGCATCATTTGTATTTGTCGCGGGCTGGCTTGCGCCGTACAGACCTTGCGAACGCGTGCGTCCAAAAGCCAGCAGGGCGATGATGTCAGCGTTGTCCAATGGAGGATCAGAGCGATAGGTCATGCTCAACCCTTTGCCGCCCACAGCCTGTCCGTGCAGAGAAATGGTAACGTCATAATCCTGGACGCGGGCAGACATTTCCAGGTTAATGATCGGCTCAATCGTGAGCGGATTGCTGAAGGTGATATCGCCGCGCTCCAGCCGGTACTTTGTGCCGTTGAAAAAGATGTCGCCCTCGGCAATGTTCACGCGGCCAATAATCGCGGGCCGCGCCGCCGTTCCTCGTACGCGCAGGTCAAGGTCGCCGGAAAGTTTGGCCAATGAAGTTTCCACCCGCAAGTCAGGCGTGGAGGTAATGTGCAGATCAAGCCGCATGTTATCCAGAAACGGATTAAGCGTGGCGATCATCGGCGTTTTCTTGCTCTGCGCCAGATAAGCGGCAAAATCAAAATGCGGATTCATGCCAAAACGGTTGACCAGAATATCGCCGGAAAGCAGAGAGCTCTTGGATGAACCGGTGTAACGCAAACTTGCGTCGGCTGCAGAACTCACACCCGGCGGATAGCGCAAACGAATATCGTGCCCATTGGCCGTCAGATCAAAATAGAGCCCGTTGTGATAGGCAAGATAACCGCCGACATTGATTTCTCCGCCCCCGGTCTGGGCTGTGAGTTTTTCAATCTGCATGCGGTCCTGGGCAAAGACCAGCGAGCCATTGATGTGACTGAGCCCGTTCGGGAGATCAACAAAGGAAGCCGAGGCATCTGTAAGCTCCAGCTTTCCATTCAACTGCGGACGCGCCATAGTTCCTGCAACGTTAATCGTAAAAGTTGCCGGGCCATTTGCAAGCAGATTGGGATTGAATCCCTGCAACAGCTTCAGGTTGAATCGCCCGCGGGAACGAACATCGATCTCATTGTTCCCTGTGAACTGGATTGAACCCTTCACGGCAAGATCAGTCTCAGTGCCAACAAGATGGAACTCATCCAGATTAAGCGCTCCATTGTCGAGAGCAAAATGGATCAGCCCATTGTTTTGCATCTTTACATTTTCAATGTCGGCAGAAAGCTGGTTGAAGCTTCCGGTAATTGAAAGGCTGCGCGGCCTTTTTATCGGCCCGCGAATATCGACTGTTCCTGCAAGCGAGGAATGGCCTGTAATGTCTCCCTGAAAATATGCCCGGATCAGGGAGTCAAAATCCAGATGGGAAAACTTGAGCGAGATCTGCCCCGGCCACTCATCGCGCAGGTGGACCTTGCCGTCAACATTGAGCTCAGCATTTTCAAAATTTGAACGACCGCGCAGAGTCACATCTTCACCATGCGTCTCAGCGAATATTGTCATGTTGCCAACCGACTCATGATTCAGCACGATGTTGCGAAGATCCACCTCTCCGTTGATCACTGGGGCGTCCATCGTTCCTGAACCTGTTACATGAAAGCCCGCCTGGCCTGCCACAGACATCCGCGGAGGATTGAATTCATGGAAATTGGCAAAATCAATATTGGAGCCGGTCAGATCAAACCGATAATTCTTGTTATTAAAATCGTAGCCGGCCACTCCTGTAAGACGCGCGCCATTGTGGGCAAGCTGGATATTTTCCAACCGTACCTCTGTGCCGGCGATGTGCACGTCACTGGAAAAGCCTTTGTAAGGTTCACCCCAGGCGGTCAACTTGGCGATCTCTAGCTTGCCTCCGCCGTGCAGATTGTGCAGTGTGCCATCCGCCTGTACATCTGCTGTCACTACGCCTGTAATGGGATAATTCGCACGCGCCAGCGTCAGCATGTCCTCAACATTTTCATTCTGGACATGGAAATTCAAGCTAACGTGGCTGAAGTTCTCATCAAAGTCGCCATGGTGCAGGGTCATGCTCGCGGAAAAACCAAGCTGGGCATTGCCGCGGCGCAATGTTCCCTGCTGCAAAGATATGATTGAAGGCGTGCGCGTTAGATCGGCGGAGAGTGCATCCCAGTGGATTCTTGGCGCCCTGCCTTGTGCGTCTTTTGCCAGCTCCATGTGCACGTCAGTATCGAACTTTTCCAGTTCCAGATGGCCTCGTGCAGAAAGCGCATCAAGCTGGCCAAATACATTTCCGTTGAATGACGCACGCCCTTCCAATTCAACCGGAATTCGCGTTCCCGGCTGCAGCGCATCAAGCGCCGGCTGAAGTTCATTTAAATCTGTGGCATTGATGGAGACGCGGGCCTGCGCGCTTTCCGACCCCAGCGTGCCGACAGCCGCCACGCGAATCTCGCGCGTGGCCAGGCTGAGACCGGCAACGTCCAACGTACGAATATCACCGTGATAGGTAGCCTGCAACTGCGCCGTGACTGGAACTTGTTTCGGCGTTGGATTCGTCGGCGGAGAGACATCCAGCTTCAGCACTGAAACTGCTTTTGCAAATGAGCCGGTCCACGAGGAATTAACATCACCTGAAATACCGCCGACTAACTCAATCTTATCCAGTGGCATTCTGGCCGTGGAGACGGCTTCTGCTACTTTGCTGATCTGCACTCCGTTCAGGTGGAGGCTTGCCGTTCCACGCTGCAGCGTACCTTTTCCCTGCGTGGGAACATTCCAGTTTGTGATCTGCGCATTTCCCTGCACCGTTCCGCCAAACGCGCGAGCGTTTAAGCGTGGCAGAGTAATTTTATCCTGGGTCAGAGTGAATGGAGAATCAGCATCAATGCCCGTTAACCGTGCTTGAACGTCACGCCATTGCAGTCCGCGTACATTCAAGTTTCCCTGGGAAGAATAGCGCTGGTTCTGATAGCTCCCGCTTCCCTTCAGATCGGCGCGGCCAGCGCGGAGCTGCGTCAGCTTAGCTTGCTGTCCAACTTCAGATAAATCCAATGACGCCTGATATTGCAGAGTAATCTCAGGATTCGTATAGTTGCGAACCGTGCCGCTGGCCTCCACGCGGGAATTCTTCGTTGCCAGCTTCAGCGACTTGATCTCAGTCTCTTTAGCGCGCAGAAGAAAACTGAGGTGCATCTCAGTCTGCACCGGGGCAGCGTTACTGTAAGAGAGGATGAGCGGCGCAAAATCAAGATGGCCGTCGTATGCCTGCTCGTTGGGAAGATAACTCAAACCGGCGGAGATATCTTTTCCATCCAGGTCAAATGGGATCTTCTCCTGATCGAGCATGAGAGTGGCCTTGCGCGCCGTAATTTGCTTCACCGCCAGATCAAAGAGGCTCTGTGTCGGCGTCTCATTTGCAGGCTGAGTAGATTGTGGTGAAGGCTGGTTGGTGGTGCCGTCTGGATAAACCATCAGGTGAAGCACAAGACCATCCAGATTCACGTTCTCAAGTGAGATTTTGCGGGATAAAAAAGAAATGATCTTTACATCCACCAGTATCCGGTCGGCATGCGCATACGGAACGTCAGTGGCAGCTTCTTTTCCATGGATGGTAACGTTGCGGGCTTCAAATTCAAGTGACGAAAGCTTCCAGGTAAATGATTCCAGCTCAACCCTGCCGCCGGTCATCTGGTGCAGCTCAGCGATCACGCGCTGACGGACTGATTGACGAAAACCATCGCTATTGAAATAAATGACGCCCGCAATCAACAGAAGAATAAGTACGGCCCCAGCAACTACCAGCACGCGCCTCAACTTGCGCGCGCGGACTGGTGGTGGCGCGATATTTTCCTCAATCTTTGTGCTCATGGCACAACACCAGACGCTGTGGTGGCTGTAAGCATCTTTTCTATATGGGCCTGAGCGTGCAAAGTCTTCAGCCAGTCATTCAACAGGCTGTCGATGTTCTGTTCAACCAGAATCTGCTCGATTTTTTCCGAGACATCAGCCAGCTTTGGCTCTGGCGCATTCCGCTTGCGGACTTCAGGCAGAAGAGTCTCCCGATAGTACGTCGAGATTGCTTCTTTCTGAATGCGCACCAGCCCGCGAAAGCGCAGATCAACAAATCGCAGAATGCGAAACTCAGACGTAAGCTGGTCTTCCATATCACGACGAGTCAGGCCGTAACTGCCAAGAAGAGCCAGCCACCGCTCGTCTGTAGCTGCAGAAACTTCTGAGCGAACTTCCTTGATTTTTTCTGCCAGCTCTTCCCCCGAGGGATCAAACATGGAAGGATTCATGATCTGCTGGTCCAACAATGAGCGGTCGATCAACCGCTCTAAGACCGCAGCGCGGTCGTCTGGTGTCATCTTGTCGGCCGGCTTTCCCTGCAGGAGAAACTCCACCCGCGCAGCCTGATCAAGCTCGCTTTCAAGGATTACCTGCTTATTCACCACGGCCACCATGCGATCAACAACCTGCGCCGGGCAGATGCCGGCCAGCAAAAGAACAATCGCGAGATGGTAGCGCGCTCTCATCAAAAAGTCTGTCCAATATTGAAAAAGAAATTTAGATGCTTGAGTACCTGTGATGACGGATTGCCGGTGGTCGGCGCCGAAATAGGGAACGCCGGCGGATTCAGGTTATAACCCACGTCAAAACTCACCGGGCCAATCGGCGTCCGATAGCGTATACCGCCGCCTACAGCTTGTGACATGTAATTGAAATTACATGCGGCCGCCGCTGGATCAAGGCATACGTCACGGTTCGGCTGGGCAAACTTCAGCAGGCTGTTGACCATGTCAGTAGGGGTGGCAAAAACGTTTCCTATGTCATGAAACAGAACAGTGCTCAAATTGTTCCCTACAAACGGAAGCGGGAGCGGCGGAGAGCGCAGTTCAAGATTGTTGATAAACATCGCTTCACCGCCCAGCGGGAAACCGCTGGTTAAATCGCGTGGCCCAGCCTGGTTGATACCAAAACCGCGGTGCGATGTGCTGCCGCCGGCAAAGAAGCGTTCTGGAAGCGGAATAAAATCTGTCGATGAAAAGGGGTTCTCTACGCCAATGTGCGTGGAACGCGCAAACACCCAGCGGCGTTTGTGAAACTGGTAATAACTTGAGTTCTGCACCGATACCCGGCTGAAATTGGCTTGCGACCCAAACACGCCAGAAGCTACTCCCAGATCCATGGTGGAGAATGTGCCCTTGAGCGATTCAATCGGATTGTCGCGTGTATCGCGGACATAGTTGAAATCGGGCATACCCACCCGCACCGGCTGTGAGAACAGCGGCACGAGGTTGGGATCGATCGCAAGATTGTCTGTATCCACCTGGCGATAAATAAGCCGATAGATCAACGTAGTAGCGCGGTTCAGCTGTTGCTTGAGCGAGGCAGAGCCTTCCAGCCTTTTAGCGGTGAAGGTGCGCACGTCATTGGTGACTTCATAGAATGTGGTGAAATCCAGCGTGAGATTTTCCGAGTCGAACAAGCGTGGCGCGCTGTAACCGATCAATGCCAGTTTTTCCAGATTACCGTAACGGGTATTCAGCGTAAGCGTATGGTCGCGGCCGCGAAAATTCAGCCGGGTCACGTCAAATGAAACTCGGCCACTCACGCCGGTATCGCCCTGCGGATTAGTACTTCCCGCAGGCTGCCCTGTCTGCACCTCAAGACCCACGCCATAATTAAAGGTATAGCGTCGCGCTTCAGAGACCTGGAAATTCACGTTTTTGTTGGTCGAATCGCCATCGGGATTCTGCACTGCTACATCCACTTCATTAAAAATTCCCATGTTATAGAGGCGGCGCTGGGAATCGAGCATCTGGTTCTGGCTCATCCGGTCTTCACTGCCGATCTTGATTTCGCGCTGTACCACTGACGGCCGCGTGTAATTCAGCCCGGCGATCAATACCTTGTCGACAAAAACCTGCGGCCCTTCCGTAATTTTGTAATCAATGTCAATCTTGTTGGGATTGTCTGCTTCTGGCTGCGTTGTGTATTCAAATTTTACTTTGGGGAAGCCCAGGTTGTAGTAACCATCCAGAATCACTGACTGGTCAGCAAGGATCAGAGAATCAGAATAGGGCTGGCCATCAGAAGCTGTAATCATGTTGCGAATCTGCCCCTCGGGCAGGGCCTGGTTGCCTTCAATTGTAAGCTTACCCACCAGAGTTTGCGGGCCTTCCACAATATTGACGACGACCTTGATGTGCCCTTCTTTCCCGTAATTATCCTGTACCTGAGAATTGACCTTTACCTGCATAAACCCATTGGCGTGATAAAGGTTTTCCAGCGACTGCACGTCGTGGGTCAAAATGGACTGGCTGAACAAACCGTAAAGCAGCAGACCCCCGGCCGGCTGCATCAGCATCTGCTCGCGCAGGTCTTCTCGGCGGAAATAGTGATTACCGTCAATCGTCAATTCCTCCAGCTTGTGCCGCTCGTTTCTCTCAATGCTGAAGACCACAGATCTCTTATCGGCGCCTTCCTCCTTTTGGTCGTAAGATACTGATACGTCGAAGTAGCCCTTGCTCTGGAAATAGTCGCGAATATTGCGCTCTCCTTCTTTCAAGAGGTCGTCATCGACAGAGCCTTCCTCAAAGATAGGCACGAATCTTTTCACGAGCCCGCGACGCAGCTTTCCCCCTTCCACCGTCACGTCCACCACGGGGCCGCGATTGATCTCAAAGGTGTAATCCAGCAGGTTGGTTTCTGGATGGTAAACGCGCTGGGTGAGAGTGACCTGGGCTTCGAGCCGATTTTTCTTTTGATATCGCTTGCGCAACCGCTGCAATGCCCGGGTAATCCGCGCGGCGGTAACCTTGTTGCCGGAGCTCAGTTTGGCGATCTTGCGAATCTCTTCTGCGTTATATCCTGGAGTACCGCCTACATTGATTACACCGATTCGTGCCGGCTTGCCCAGGTCCACAAGAAACTGCACCTTGACTTGCTGATTGGCAGTATCCCATTCATAATTCGGCCTGATCGCGGCCTGGTAATAGCCATTCTCCTGCAGCGTTCGCTGCATGCTTTGAATTCCGGCATTGATCTTTTCTTCCGTGTATTGCTCGCCCAGATTTAGCTTGCTGGCATTCACCAACTGGCTATCAGAAGGATGAGATTGCAGCCCATCCGCGGTAATCGATCCAAAAAAATAATTCTCCCGGGTATCAAACGATAAGACCAGTTCCCCGCTGGAATTCTTGCGGGCTTCCACCTGTATCTCGGCAAAGCGGCCGGTGTTATACAGCGCCTGGACTGACTGTCTTACTTTGTACTTATCCAGCGGCTCATTCATTTTCTGCGGCAGGATTGCCAGCAGCGCATCTGGCTTTGCAAGCGCGGGACTATTGATCTCAATCTGGGCGACCTTCAATCCCTGCAGACTGTTGAGGCTTCCCGATAAAGCCGGCGCAGAAGATGCCGGCGAGACTGTAGGCTGCGTAGATGGATTCTCCCGTGGTGTAGGCGAGGAATCTTGATGGATCTGGCTGCTGTTTGTTGCATTTGCGGGCTGCGAACCGGATTGAATTGGTTCGTTCTGGCCAAAGCACACCCCGGCGCACAAGATGATCGCCAGACACACTGATCGGCGGTGTGGCAACAGATGCCTCATAACAGATGCCTCATAAATGGAAGTCGTTTTGTGTACTTCGATGGCAGCAGATTGGACCTTAGTTGCACATGCAGGCTTTTTCGAGCATTGTAAGCTGCCTGCGATCAATACCCTAACCCCTTCGTGCTCAAACACCTATAATAAATGTGTCATGCAGTTTGAGGATCGATATTCACGGCAGATACTTTTTCCCGGCATCGGTACAGAGGGACAAGCCCGCATGGCTCAGGGCCGGATTGCCATCGTGGGTTGCGGAGCAACAGGAACCTGCGTCGCCGGATTGTTGGCGCGCGCCGGCGTGGGGCATCTGCTGATTATTGACCGTGATTATGTTGAGCCCAGCAACCTGCAACGGCAGTCGCTCTTTGATGAAGCCGACGCCGCCGAATCTGTCCCCAAAGCCGTTGCCGCGGTACGCAAAATTGCTGCATTCAACTCTGCGGTGCAGGCTGAAGCGCAGGTGGCCGATCTAACGCCGGAAAATATAGAAAAACTGCTCGGCACAGCCGATCTCATCCTGGATGCCACCGATAATTTTGAAACACGGTATCTCATCAATGATTTTGCGGTAAAACACGGCAAGCCATGGATTTATGCTGCTGCGGTGGCTTCCTATGCTGTAACCATGAACATTATTCCGGGTGAAACGGCCTGCCTGTCTTGCGTGTTTTCTGCTCCCCCGCAAGGCACGTTTGAAACCTGCGATACGGCAGGCATCTTGAATAGCGCGGTCAACCTCATTGGATCGATTCAGGCAACCGAGGCGATTAAGTTTCTGGTCGGCGCCAAAGACAAGCTGCGCCGCAGCCTGCTCTCATACGATGTGTGGAGTAACGAGCATGCTGAGATCGCCGCAGGCAAGCCACGCGCCGGATGCCAGGCTTGCGAAAAGCACGAATTTATCCATCTTGCAGGCGAACGCAGGCCACAGATTACGCTATGCGGCAGGAACTCTGTACAGATCCATGAACGTAACCGTCCCGTGGATTTTGCCGAGATGTCCACTCGGCTGGGCGCCCATCGCACAGTCAAGCTCTATGCGTTTGTCCTGAAATTCTGGCGCGATCCCTATGAAATGACCCTCTTTCCTGACGGCCGGGCGATCATCAAAGGCACGAGTGACACGGCTGTGGCGCGCAGCTTATACGCCCGGTTTGTAGGCAGTTAGCTCCCACCGAAAGTCAGTGCCTGAATGGTTGCTGGCATCCCCGTTTTGCTTCTGTGCAATCCAAGATAAAGACGCACAGAGGTGATTTATGTCGCGCAAAATTTTATTGACCGCAGCACTGACTGCATTCTTGGGGGCCTACGGGCTAGCCCAATCTAACTCTCCAGCCACGCCTGCTACGCCAACAGCAGCTCAGCCATACGGCGGACCACTGATCTCAACACCTAATGTAAGTCTGCCCAATCCGCAATCCACGGCTGGAATCAGTGACGCAGGCCGGGCGGGAATCAGCGTCGGCTCTACAACAGAAGTGGCTCCCGCAGTGGCCGCGCCAGAGGTAGAAACCGGAACAGCCACTACAGCCGCAGGGGCAGCTCCCGTCGCGGAAGTTCCTGCAGAAAACGATTTGGTGCCATCAGGATCTGTAAGTAGCGTGGCTGGGCCCTCAACCGGCGCGAGCCTGGCGGAAATTGCCGGCCATTACAAAGCAGAAAAAGGCGTGTACGATGCCCGCGTGCTAACCAATGACAACGTTCAATATGCCCTAGCGACCAAAGATGTGATCACCATGGCCAGCAACGAGCAGCCGATTCAACAAGATCAGAATGGCCAGCCGCAAAGCACAGGTGTTCAAGCACAAAGTACTGCACCATCAACAGCCAACGCGCAAAGCAGCGCGGACGCGAATCAAACGCAGACTGCGCCGACAGCCGCAACTCAAGATCAACCAGCGACTGCCGGCAACGCCACGACTCCACAAATCAATCAGAACCAACAAACAAACGATGCTGCGGGAACCACTCGCCTGCCGGCCACTTCTACACTGCTGCCGCTTCTCAGCTTAATGGGATTGGCCAGCGGCGGACTTGGATTATGGTTCAGGAAATTCAAGAAGTAGGACGGACTAAGTAAGGTGCAAAAAATATAGCTGCTGGATTCCAGCAGCATATTTTTTGATTGCTGAGAAACTTTTTAAGCTCGATTTAAGATCCCTGGCCTTCAGCCGCCGGAGCTGGCGCGCCCTCTTCTGCCGCCTTCCCGTGGTTGATTACATCTTTAAGTTCTTTGCTTGGTTTGAAATACGGGATCTTCTTGGCTGGCACCTCAACCCGTGCGCCGGTTTTGGGATTGCGCCCAACGCGTGGTTTGCGCTGCCGCGTGCGGAAGCTGCCAAAGCCGCGAATCTCAATCTTATCGCCTGACCGCAATGAGCGAACAACACTGTCAAATATCGTTTCCACGATAATTTCACTATCTTTGCGTGTCAGCTCGGCTAGGCGGGAAACTTCTTCGATCAAATCGGCTTTAGTCATGGTCTTTATTCCACCTGAAATAGGCCTTCTCGTCAAGAATCATTCACTTACGGGGATTTTAGCCTAAAACCGCCGGAATTGTGGATCGAAGCTTGTTAGCGCATACCAAATTTGAGGGTCAGCACCGAATTTCACTCTCATTCATTTCAATTTGATTTTTTTTATCTTTCGTCCCACTTGAAGAGTAAATTCACTGCTGACAAAGATATTTGCCTCAAGCCGGGAATTTGATTCGGTGAGAACCTTGCCATTCACTTTAACGGCATTTTGTTTGATTTTTCGCGCAGCATCGGAAGTAGATTCAGCCAGCCCGCTATCCGCAACGATCTTATTCAAACGCACAACTGTACCATCGCGCTGCAGATCACTCAGGACCCACGCTGGAGACATTAAGTATTGTTCCAAAGGAATCTCAATTGTCTCAACGTTCTCCGGCACTTCATCCTTCTGAAATTGTTTTGCCCAGTTCTGATCCGCGGCTTTTGCCGCCAGCTCGCCATGGAAATCCTGGACTATCCTGCGCGCCAGCGCCTTCTTCGCATCCATGGGATGCATGCTCTGCTTCATCTTTTCGATTTCAGCCGTCTTCACATCCGTCAGTAGCTCGTAATAGCGCCACATAAGCACATCAGACACCGACATCACCTTGCCGTAAATCTCCTGCGGTGGCTCATTGATGCCGATGTAATTACCGTACGATTTTGACATTTTCTGCACGCCGTCCGTGCCTTCCAGGATCGGCATGGTCAAAATGATCTGCGATGGCTGGCCAAAATCTTTTTGCAGCACGCGGCCCATCAGCAGGTTGAATTTCTGGTCTGTGCCGCCAAGTTCCACATCGGCCTCAAGAGCAACAGAGTCATAGCCCTGGCACATGGGATAAAGCAGCTCATGCATGGCGATGGGCTTTTCTTCCTGAAAACGCTTGTGAAAATCCTCGCGCTCCAGCATCTGTGAGACAGTGAATTTTGCCGTCAGACGAATAAAATCTTCCGGTGTGAGCTTGGAGAACCAGCGCGAATTGAAATCAACCACCGTTTTCTCTGGATCGAGAATCTTGAAGACCTGCGCCTTATAAGTCTCAGCATTGCGCTCGATATCGGCGCGCGTGAGCGGCGGACGCGTGACTGAGCGGCCACTGGGATCTCCAATCATCCCAGTGAAATCCCCGATCAGGAAGATCACAGTGTGCCCCAGGTCCTGGAAATGCTTCAGCTTACGAATGAGCACCGTGTGCCCCACATGCAGGTCAGGCGCGGTAGGATCAAAGCCGGCCTTCACGCGCATGGGCTTGCCGGTCTTGAAAGAATTTTCCAGGCGCTCGCGCAGCTCACGCTCGTGGATGATCTCCGCTGCGCCCTTCTTGATGTAAGCCAGTTGTTCGTCAACAGGAAGAAAGTTTGCCATCGGCTACCAATTATAGAGAAGGTTTATAAAAGTCCCGAGCGCGGCGAGGGAACACTATGCTGACGAGAATTATTAGGCTTTCTCAGCCGGAAGAACCACTATCGGGAGTTTAGAAAGAAACTACCTTCCACTAGACCCAAACCCGCCCGCTTTGCGGCTGGATCCAGCCAGATCATCCACAACCTTTACCTCATCTGTCAGCACAGGGTAAGGAATTAGGTTTGCGATCTTGTCTCCCGCCCGGACCGTTACCGGCTGATCCCCCAGGTTCTCCATTAGCACTTTGATTTCGCCGCGATAACCCGCATCAATTACTCCGCCGGTTAACATAAGCCGCCGGGCAGCCATCGACGATTTATCGCGCAGCAGCGCGCCCATTGCCTCACCCGCTGCAGAAGTGCATTCAATCGCAATGCCAGTGGGGACCAAAGCATGACCGCGCGGCGCCAGCGTGACTGTCTCTGCCGCGAAAATGTCGTATCCCAGGTCTTCTCCGGGATGCGCGACAGTTGGTGCTTTAGCAGCAGCATTGAGCAATTTGACCTTGAGCAATTACATTCCCTCCGCGCATTCGCCTTTCAGGATGACCTGTCTGTCGCGTATTTCGAATTCTCCGGGAAGAAGTTTGGCAATCGCTTCTGAGTAAGCAATATGTTCCTGCTCTAGGATGCGTGCGGAAAGAGAATGCTCATCGTCGGTTTGCAGCACAGGCACTGTCTTTTGCAGGATGATCGGCCCATGATCCAGGTGCTCGTCGACGAAATGCACTGTACAGCCGGAAACCTTTACACCGTAGGCCAGAGCCTGCTTCTGCGCGTCGACACCGGGAAAAGCCGGCAGCAACGACGGATGAATATTGATGATGCGATCACGAAAGGCGCGCACAAAATCAGCCGAGAGTAATCGCATGTATCCCGCAAGGCAGACCAGGTCCACCTGCGCCTGCTTGAGTGCCTTTACGATCTCCGCATCGTGCTCTTCGCGCACTCGACCCTTGGATGGAATGAGCACTGCATTCAACCCGCGACGCTTCGCTGAGTCAAGACCTGGCGCTTCCGCACGATTGGAAATTACCACGGCAATATCCGCATTTAGTCGCCCGGCTTTGATGGAATCTGCAATAGCTTCAAAGTTAGATCCGCGTCCGGAGAGAAGAATGCCAATTTTTTTTAGCGGAGGCATGGCTAGGCGTACTGAACCTTGCGTTCGCCTTTAACAATGCGGCCAATCAGGTAAGCCTTTTCGCCGGCCTTTTCCACGATGGTCTGTACGCGTTTGAATTTTTTGGCTGGAACCACCAGCACCATGCCAATTCCCATGTTAAAAGTTCGCATCATGTCGTCTTGGGGCACGTTGCCAATCTGCTGCATGTGGGTGAATAGCGGCAGGATGGGCCAAGTGCCCATCTCCACCACGGCGCATGCGCCTTTGGGCAGGACCCGCGGAAGATTGTCTGTAATGCCTCCACCGGTGATGTGCGCCATGGCGTGAACAAGGTCTGCCGCAATCAGCTTCTTCAAAATCGGCCAGTAGCTCTTATGGGTGCGCATCAGCTCCGCGCCGGCCTTGCCTTTGATCTCGCTCACATAGGTATCGGGCGTGTATTTAGCGACATCGAAAATCAATTTGCGCGCCAGCGAATATCCATTGGTATGCAGGCCGCTCGATGGCAGTCCAACGAGCACGTCTCCAGCTTCCACTTTGTCGCCCGTGATGATTCTGCTTTTCTCCACCACGCCCACAATAAAACCAGCCAGGTCATACTCGCCCTTGGGATAAAAGCCTGGCATCTCAGCCGTCTCTCCCCCAATCAGTGCGCAGCCATTGTGGCGGCAGGCCGCGGCCATGCCTTCCACAATCTTTTCTGCGATCTCCGGCTCCAATGTCCCGGTCGCCAGATAATCCATAAAGAACAGCGGCGTGGCTCCCTGTACTGCGATATCATTCACGCAATGATTCACAAGGTCGCCACCCACGGTGTGGTGCATCTTCATCATGAAGGCCAGCTTCAGCTTGGTGCCCACGCCATCCACGCTGGAAACCAGTACGGGATCGCGGAATTTTTTCTTGTCGATGGAGAACATGGCGCCAAAGCCGCCAATCTCACTCACCACGCCTGAGGTAAACGTGCGATGGGCCAGATATTTTATGCGCTGCTTGGCGCGGTCTGCGCGATCAATGTCAACACCGCTATCGGCATACGTGATGGAAGTTTTTGTCAATGCAAGTCCGTTTGTAATATTTTTGGATCGGGTATTCGAGCGATGGAAAGTTATTTTAGCATCGCAAAAGAGTTAGCCGCGAATTAACACGAAAACTTGAATCAAAAAACTCCTGGGCCGCCTTTTTGACATTCGCGCGTGCATCGCGGCCTGTTATTTCCCCAGCTCTTTTCCCACCGAGTCCAGCACGCCATTGATGAAGTGCACAGATTCCGGAGCAGAAAACTTACGGGCAATCTCCAGCGCCTCATTGATCACCACCGGACGTGGCGTGTGGTGTGGGCCCAGCATTTCAGCCACGCCAGTGCGCAAAACATTGCGATCCACGGCTGCCATGCGCTCCATGCGCCAGTGCTGCGCATGTTTTTGAATCAGGTCGTCGATTTCCTGCTGGCGGTCAATGGCCACGCGAAACAGGTCGTCAGAGAAATTGCGCGTCTCTTGGTCCACTTCACCGCGTTCCGCCCAGAAACTTTTCTGCACCTGCTCGGGCAATTGCTTTCCCATGTCCCACTGGAAGAGCATCTGCAAAGTCAGCTCGCGAGATTTGCGGCGGGTACCCATGGCTAACGCTTCCTGCTTTTCTTTTTGGCAACCACCTTAGCGATGGTCTTCTTTTTAGCTCGGCTCTGCGTTTTGCGCTGCAGGCTTACCATCTCCACGGCGGAGATGGCCGCCTCAAAACCTTTGTTTCCAGCTTTCAATCCTGCACGGTCAAGAGCTTGCTCAAGATTTTCACAGGTAAGCACGCCGTATGTATGAGGCACGCCTGTTTCTTGGGCCGATTGTCCAATCCCGCGCGTGACTTCAGTGGAAATATGTTCGTAATGCGTGGTCTCACCACGAATGAGACAGCCCAGCGTGATGATGGCATCGTACTTTCCGCTCTCTGCAAGTGTGCGCGTCTGCGATGGTATTTCAAACGCTCCCGGCACCCGAACAACGGTAATGTCTCCTTCGCGGCAGCCGCTGCGGCGCAAAGCATCCAATGAGCCCTGTAGCAAACGTTCCGTGATGAATGAATTCCAACGGCTCACCACAACCGCAAAGCGCATGCCGTGTGCGTTTAACTCGCCCTCAATGGCATCCTTGGCGGGGCGATTCTTCTGCCAGAAAAGAACCTTCAAGCCTTTGGCAGGCTCAGCTACAAGAAAGCGCGAGTCCCACGCTGTCTGCTTCACATCCGCCGATAACTTGATGTTTTCTTTGCTCAGCAGTTCGCGAATGGAATCAAGATCAGTCACCTCGATCCAGATATCGCAGTAGGTGGTCTCCAGGCCTTCCACAATTTCCAATTGTCCCAATGGAACCTTGAATGGAGCGCCCTGGCCACGTGCTGTCTTCCACGGAGTTCCACGTTCAAAGCCGAGCGAGTCAAGCAGCCGCGTGAGGGCCCTGAACTCTTTTGTGCCGGCGGCGTGGCGGATTGTAGTAATGCCTTTAATCATGCAGGAATTATTCTATCGGGTCAGGAACAGAAGGTTCATCCGCGGGCTTAAATTCTTTGAGCAGCTCTTTCGCCACTTCAAGGTCTTCCGTCGGAACCTGCAACCGGATACCACCGGTAACCTCAGCTGTGAGCGGATGCACACGGTGCATATGCTCGTCGTATAAAACGGCTTCAATGCCGCAGGAATCAAGCAGGCCCTTGGCCACATCAGCTTCATGCAGGCTATAAAAGACGGCCGCCGTGGCAAGCTTGTCTGGTTCAAGATCAGGATGCATGAATCACTTACCCTGGAAATTGGCTGGCCGCTTTTCCAGAAATGCCGTGGTGCCTTCTTTTTTGTCTTCTGTAGCACAGCAGACGCCAAAGAGCGTAGCTTCCAGAAAAAGTCCCTCTGGCAGAGTCATGTTCAGACCCTGATTCACGGCTTCCATACAGTATTGGATAGCTAGCGGCGCCATACCGATAATTTTCTGCGCAATCTCTTCAGCACGGGCCATCAACCTGTCAGCAGGAAGAACCTCATTCACCAACCCAATGCGATGCGCCTCCTGCGCTGTGATCATCTCCGCGGTGAGAAGAATCTGCATGGCTAACCCGGTGCCGACCAGTCGCGGCAAACGCTGCGTGCCGCCATAACCGGGAATAATTCCCAGCTTTACCTCAGGCTGCCCGAGTTTGGCATTCTCACTGGCCAGACGCATGGTGCACGCCATGGCAATCTCGCATCCGCCGCCAAGAGCAAAGCCATTGATGCAGGCGATGACCGGCTTGCCCAGATTCTCGATCAGATCAACGGTCGCCTGGCCTTTATGCGTGTAAGCCTTGGCTTCAACTGGATTGTTCTTCGCCAGTTCATTGATGTCAGCGCCCGCGACAAACGCTTTCTCGCCGCCGCCTGTAAGAATCACTACACGAATCTGCTTGTCATCTTTAAGCTCACTGAATACCTGCCACAACTCCTGCATGGTGGCCATGTTCAGAGCATTCAGGACCTTTGGCCGGTCAATGGTGACGTAGGCGATGGAGTTCTTTTTTTCGAGTTTTAGATTGTCCATGTTACATATCCCGTGCGTAGCAAGAACTTACAATAAGCATTCCATTTTTACTGCAATCTAGCAGTTCGCACAGAACTTGCCGACAACTTTGCCTTTATTGAAATGAAAATAGAACACGCTCTCCACAATCACAGGTTTCCCATTCAATATATAGGGTTTAAACTTCCACGCTTTTGCAGCGGTTTCACTGCGTTCGAAGAGTGCAGTATCTCCATCGTCTCCCATCGCGCACGCTACATTGCCTGATTCGTCGATTCTAACTTTGACTCTTACGTCTGCATTTTTTACTGATTTGAGGTCCGCGGCGTCAGGAAGCGCTTTTTGCTCTACAAGACCCTGAATGACTCCCGCACTCACGCGAATCGTCATGCGTCCAATCATCGGTTGGATACAAGCCTTGAACGATTCACTATTCGGGGTTATAAGCGACTTTTGTGCCGCCAGTGAACCACAGCTCGCTGCTATGAATACGATCACGGCAAACTTGATTGTGTTCATCTTTACAACCTGCTCGGCACAGGGTTATTTGGATCCGCGTAATCGTAAAACCCTTTTCCACTCTTGCGACCATACCATCCGGCCATCACCAGGCGTTTCAACAAAGCCGGCGAGGCAAAGCGGCGCTCGCGGAACTCGTCAAACATAACCTGCGAGATATAGTAGGTGGTATCAAGTCCCACAAAATCCAGCAGTGTAAATGGCCCCATGGGATAGCCGCAGCCAAGCTTCATGGAGTTGTCGATATCAGGAATGGAGCCAACGCCCTCTTCGTAAGCGCGAATCGCATCGAGCAAATAAGGCACCAGCAGGCGATTCACGATGAAGCCAGTCTTGTCACTGGTGCGGACAGGAACCTTGCCCAGACTTTTCCCGAATTCATATGCGCTCTCAAATGCCGCATCGCTTGTGGCAATCGTGCGCACCACTTCCACCAGCTTCATGAGCGGGACAGGATTGAAGAAGTGAAGGCCTACAAATTTGTCAGCGCGCTTGGTGGCGGCAGCAACTTCCGTGATGGAAATAGAAGAGGTATTGCTGGCGAAGAGCGCATCTTTTTTGACAATGGCATCCAGAGCGGCGAAGGTCTTCTTCTTGACTTCAACATTTTCAATGATGGCTTCAATAATAATGTCGCAATCGGCAAGATCATTCTGGCTGGTGGTCCCCTTAATGTGGGCGCGCGCCTCTTTTGCCTTCTCTGGAGTGATGCCGGTCTTGTCCGGTTTCTCGGCAAACTTGGCCAGCGACTTTTCAATTCCGGCAAAGCCTTTGTCTAAAAATTTCTGCTCCTGCTCCAGCACGATCACGTCATAGCCAGCAACTGCGCTCACTTGCGCAATGCCTGAACCCATCAGGCCACAACCGAGTACTCCAACTTTTTTAATTGCCATTGATTCCTCTCAAAAATCTTTAACCACAAAGAACACGAAGGATCACGAAGTCTGTTCTGCTCACAAAAACTACTCTGTGGTCCTTTGTGCCTTTGTGGTTGCTTTCTTATCTTTGTAAATTCTCTACGATCATCGCAATACCCTGTCCGCCGCCGATGCAGGCCGTCGCCAAGCCGTATTTTGCTTTGCGGCGACGCAATTCGTGCAGCAGCGTGATCACCAAACGTGTTCCCGTCGCGCCCAGCGGATGTCCGAGGGCAATCGCGCCGCCGTTGACATTTACTTTGCTGCGATCCAAGCCCAATTCTTTTTCGACTGCCAGGTACTGTCCGGCAAAAGCCTCGTTAACCTCGATCAGATCAATCTCTTCCAGCTTCAAGCCGGCTTTCTTCAGCGCCAGCCGAGAAGCAGGCACCGGTCCGCTGCCCATAATCTTGGGATCAACTCCGGCAATGCCCCAGCTCACGATTCGGCCCATCGGCTTCAACCCGCGCTTTTCTGCCTGATCCAGGGTTGTCATCACCACCGCAGCGCCGCCATCCACAATGCCGCTGGCATTGCCGGCTGTAACTGTGCCGTTTTTGCCGAAAGCAGCTTTCAGCTTGGCCAGACCTTCCATGGTCGTCTCAGGACGCAGATGGTCATCCTTCTCAAACATCTCGCCAGTTGGCTCACCTTTACGGTTCTTCAGAGCTACCGGAGCAATCTCTTCCGCCAGGCGGCAAGCCTTCTGCGCCTCACCAGCTTTTTGCTGTGACTGCAATGCGAATTCATCCATGTGCTGGCGTGTAATTCCCTGCTGTTCAGCGTAGAGTTCCGCCGTGTTCGCCATGTACAGATTGCAGTAAGTATCAAGCAGGGCCACCATGAGTGAATCCTCCATCTTGCCTTCACCCAGGCCTAATCCCCAGCGCAGTCCGCGAATCACATGCGGCGCCTGCGACATGGATTCCATTCCGCCAGCCAGCACTGTGCTCGCTTCACCCAGTTGGATCATCTGTGCGGCGTTCACCAGTGACTGCATGCCAGATCCGCAGAGACGATTCACTGTCAATGCCGGTGTTTCAATCGGCAGGCCAGCTTTGAGTGCTACGTGGCGCGCGCCATAGAGCGCGTCGCCCGATGTCTGCTGCGCATTGCCGAAAACAGCATGGTCGAATTCTTTAGGGTCAACGCCAGCGCGCTTGATCGCTTCCTGGCCTGCCATGGCAGCCAGGTCCATGGCGGTAAAGTCGCGCAGTTTGCCGCAATAGCGGCCCATGGGCGTGCGTGCGCCGCTTACGATTGCAATATCAGTAGTTTGTGCCATATATGAGAAAACCTATGTAAGAAGAGTCTGTTCGAGCAGAGCAAACTCTTTAGTGTATCAGCGGGAATAAGATGCGGGCAACGCGGCGAAAGTCGTGAATTTCAGATGCTCTGCAGTTTTTTGAGCTGCTACTCAGCCCTCAAGGCCACCAATGGATCCACGCGGGTCGCACGACGCGCCGGTAAATAACAGGCCAACAATGCCATGGCGACGATTGCGATCGCAACGGCGATGAACGTCGCCGGATCATGCGGGCTTACACCAAACAACAGGCTCACCAGAACGCGAGTCAGCCAGGACGCAGCACCTAGTCCTGCAGCCAAGCCGATGACTGCCAAAACCAAACCTTTCTTCAGCACCAGCCACAACACATGAGCGCGCTGAGCGCCCAACGCCAGACGAATGCCGAAGTCATGCGTGGCACGTTCTGTGGTGTAAGACATGAGCCCGAATACACCGGCGGCAGCAAGCACCACTGCGATCAGCGCAAATACCAATAGCAAGCGCGAGAGAAATTTTTCTTCTCCCAGAATGCCCGCCACCTGCTCTTGCAAAGTTCGTACTCTGAAAATGGGCAATGTGGAATCTACTGCGGAGACAGCCTTGCGTATGGACTTCACTAACTGCGCTGAACCTCCGGGACCGCGCGCCAGCAATGTGGTATCCGGCTGCCAGGGGAACATGAGATAGCTCTGATTGAGCGGAAAGTAAACCACTCCTTTCGATTCACTCCGCACATCGTCCCCAACTGTCTCACCCACCACTCCCACCACCTCAAAGGACTGTCCACGAATCCCGACATGGTCAATATGCTTGCCCAACGCGCTCTCATTGGGCCAGTGTTTCTGGGCGAACAATTCACTTACAATCGCCACGCCCCGCGCGCTTACCGTATCTGAGAGTTTGAAGTCGCGTCCGCTCATGAGCGGTATGCCAACTGTATTGAAATAGCCTGGGCTCACCCGCGAGAGATCAATGCCCTGCTTTTTGCCCTGGCTAAGATTCTGTCCTTCAACATCCACAGTGGTTTCCATATTCGGCTGAAGCGGAGGCGCACCCAGCGCTGCAGCTTCTATGCCAGGCTGAGCGCGTAGCGAATCCAGCAGCGGATCAAGCATAGTTGCCGCTGCATTTTTGTCGTAGCCTTGCCGGATCAGGTCAGTGGAGGCAAAAACAGTATGCTCCGGATTGAATCCAAGCCGTATTTGCGAGGCGTGCCACAACGTGCGCGTGAGCAATCCTGCACCAACCAGCAGCAAGACTGATGCTGCAATCTGCACCACCACCAGCGCCGATTGAGCGGAGAATTTCCTGCCAATGGCACTGGAGCGGGCTGAATCGCTCCTAATGCCAAGCGCAACATCACCGCGTGAATATTTCAATGCGGGTATCAACGTGCTGATGACCGCGGAAGTCAGCGCTATGATCGCTGTGAACAGAAGTACCCGAACGTCAAGGACTGATGAAGCACGATCAAGCGGCAGGTCTAACGTCTTTGGTGCGGAGTGAATCAAGAGCTGTGTTCCCCAACCGGCAAAAAACAAACCCAGCACTGCTCCCAGAGCAGAAATCTGAAGAGCCTCTGCAAGATGCAGCGCGATGATGCGCACTCGCGAGCCGCCCAAGGCCACGCGAACTGCAATTTCTTTTTGTCGGGTTTCCGAACGCGCCAGCATCAGTCCGGCGACGTCGGCGCATGCGATCAGCAAAACCAGCGTAACAATACCCAATAATAGAAATGAAAGCTGTGAGTTGTGCTGCCGGGCGGCGTCGGTCAACGGAACCAGAGCAGGCCACCAGGGCTTAAAACCATCCTCTTCGGGAATTGGTTTCCCTGCCCCAAACCGAGCAGCCAGCGCTTCCAGTTGGGCTTGTGCCTGCGCTCTTGTGACTCCGGGTTTGAGCCGGCCCACAGCGCCAAAGGGCATGAAGGATTCATGGCGCAAAGGAATCTGGCTCTTAAGAAGGGGATCAACTTGTACTGCGCAGCTAAGGGGCAGCCAGACTTCAGGGAGATTTTCAAAAGAGACGCCGCCGAAGCCCGCTGGAGTGATGCCAACGACAGTGAACCATTGCCCGTCGATAAGGACCTGTGAGCCAAGCGCGCTTGCCGCAGAAGGATAATGCACCTTGAAAAACTTATGTCCCAGCATTGCAACAGGCGTTGCGCCGGCCTTGTCATCTTCAGCAACGAAAGCCCTGCCAAACTCAGCTTTTGTGCCCAGCACCTGAAAGTAATTGCCTGTGACCATGCCGGCATCCACACGCTCTGAGCCGAACTTACCAGCAGAGACATTGGCGGGAAAGCGATCGAGCCATGCAGCCAGTCCAGAAAACATATCCGCCTGATCGCGATATCGCTCATAAGAAGGCAGGGAGACAAAGCCTGTCTGGGCATTTCCTTTGGTTTCTCCTTCGAATACACGCACCAGTTGATCGGGCCTGGAGACAGGCAGGGGGCGAAACAAAAGAACATCAATGATGCTGAAGATCGCTGTGTTCGCTCCGATACCCAGGGCCAACGTGAGCGTCGCAACGAGTGTGAAAACTGGATTCTTGCGCAGCGCACGCGCACCATAGCGCAGGTCCTGAAAAATATTTCCCAGCATGCTTGCTCCCAAATTACAAGACCAGAACGATACAACAAATCTTTCCTGCGCGAAAAGAAATACAAAAATTCTGCTATGCCGACTTTCTATTGTCTTGTACGTCTGATACAGATAATCGAAACAACGAAAGAGGACTCGAGTTAAACTGTCCGCCATATTCTGCGCCTTAAAAGGAGCTCAAAATGTCAGCCACCCTGCTTTATCGGATCGCCTCAGTATTGCTGGTTCTTTTCGCCGTGGGACACACAGTTGGCTTTCTGACCCTCCAGCCGCCTACGCCTGAGAGCATCGCTGTGCGTGATGGCATGAACAGCGTGCAGTTTCCAATCGGGAACGGGAAATTTACGTACGGCGGTTTTTATCTTGGCTTTGGCCTATATTGCACGGCTTATCTGTTGTTCACTGCTTTTCTGGCATGGCATCTAGGCGGCATGGCGCAAAACAATCCTGCGGCGATTGTAGCTCTGAGCTGGGTATTTTTTGCGCTTCAGCTCGCAAGTATTGCTCTGAGCTGGCGATATTTTCTTCCTCCACCGATTGTCCTTTCAACGCTCATTGCAGTGTGCTCGGGATGTGCTTCATGGCTGATTCAGCAGGCTGGCTCAAAATAGACAACGTCACGTTGATTGTTTTGCAAGTAAAAAGCCGCCCTTGCGAGGCGGCTTTGCTCACGAAATTGTGTGGACTTTTATTTAAAGAAGCTGTCAGCCTGCGCCAGGCGCTTGTTGACCTCGTCCCAGTTGATAACATTCCACCAGGCTTTCAGGTAGTCAGGACGGCGGTTCTGATATTTCAGATAGTAGGCATGCTCCCAGACGTCATTGCCGAAAATCGGAAATTCGCCATTGGAGATGGGATTGTCCTGGTTGGGAGTTGAGGTAACTTTGAATTCACCGGACTTGGTTTTTACCAGCCATGCCCAGCCACTGCCGAATTGATTGGCGCCGGCAGCTTCAAACTTTTCCTTGAAAGCGTCAAAGCTACCAAACGTTTTGTTGATGGCATCCGCAATGGCGCCGGTTGGATTGCCGCCCTTCTTAGGGCCCATGATCTGCCAGAACATGGTGTGGTTGACGTGTCCACCGCCGTTGTTGCGGATTACCCCACGAACATCTTCCGGCAGGGCAGTCAGGTTGCGCAGCAGATCTTCAGGGCTCTTGCTTCCCAGTTCAGGATGTTTCTCAATTGCACCGTTCAGCTTGGTAACGTAAGCCGCATGGTGCTTGTCATGGTGAAGGTGCATGGTTTGCTCATCGATATGCGGTTCCAGCGCGTTGTACGCATATGGCAGCGCCGGGACTTCATGTGCCGTAATAGTTGCCATTTCAACCACCTTTCATTTTTATAAATCGGGCTCAAACTTTTGGATGACCGGGCCCGCTTGCGCGATGCCGTTTTATTCTGCGCTATTTAAGACTGCGGTTGTTTAAATGCCGTGAATGCCAGCTCCAGCAGCGTCTTCTGCTCCATCTCATGCGCGGTATGCGAACCGGTGGATGGGCTGGATGATGCCGAGCGCTTCACCGTACGAAACGGCACTCCATGAACCAGTCTTTCCAGCTGCGGTGCCAGGAAATTTAACGCACCCATGTTCGAAGGTTCTTCCTGTACCCACAAGAATTCACGCGCATTTTTATGCTGCGCGAAAGCTTCTTCCAGCTCTTTTTCCGGCAACGGATAAAGCTGTTCCAGGAAGAGGATGGCCGTCTTGGTGTCGCCACGGCGTTTACGATCACGGCGCAACTCGTGACCAATCTTTCCTGTGCAGAGAATCACCCGCTCAGCATTGGTGATTTCATGATCCTGAATTACGTTCTGGAAGCGGCCATTCGTCAGATCGCTCAACGGGCTGGCGGCATCAGGATGGCGCAGCATACCTTTCGGGGTAAAGACGATCAGCGGTTTGCGCCAGCTACGCAGCGCCTGCCGGCGCAGGAGATGGAAATGCTGTGCCGCGGTAGAAGGTTGCGCGACTTGGATGTTGTCTTTGGCAGCAAGCTGCAGATAGCGCTCAATGCGCGCGCTGGAGTGTTCTGGCCCCTGACCTTCATAGCCGTGCGGCAGCAACATCACCAGCCCTGAGAGCAATCCCCACTTGTCTTCACCGGCCACAAGGAACTGGTCAATGATGATCTGCGCGCCGTTGGCAAAGTCACCGAACTGCGCTTCCCACAAAGTGAGCCCGTCAGGATAGTCGCGGCTGAAACCATACTCAAAGCCCAGCACTGCGGCTTCAGAGAGGATGGAGTTGTAAGCTTCAAACCAGGCTTGCTTGGGCGAAAGATTTGAGAGCGGAACGTATTCGCGCTCGTTCTCAATATCGATCAGGCAAGAGTGGCGGTGATTGAAAGTTCCACGGCGCGCGTCCTGTCCAGAAAGGCGAACAGGAATGCCTTCCGTGAGCAATGATCCAAAGGCAAGCGCTTCAGCCATGCCGTAATCGAGCGGCAGCTTGCCAGTGCCCATCTTCTCGCGCTGCTCCAGCAGCTTCTTGACCTTGGGATGGATATTGAAGCCATCAGGATACGTGGTGAGCTTTTGCGTGATCTGATGCAGCTTATCTTCTGAGACGGCAGTGGGTACTTCGTACTCTGCTTTGTAGCGGCCGCCAAAATATTTGTCCCAGTAGGCAGGCAGCTTGCGCAGCACCGGGGACTTCTGCATCTTTGCCGCCTGGTCATAGGCCGCGTCCACCGTGGCGCGATACTTCTGCACCATCTCAGTGATGTCAATCTTGTTCTTCTCCGCATAAATCTCATACAGCGGACGATGCGCATTGATCTTTTTGTAAAGCAGCGGCTGAGTGATGGTTGGATCATCCACTTCACTATGACCGTGACGGCGATAGCCGATCATATCGATCACAACTTCGCTGCCAAACTTATAGCGATATTCGGTGGCAATTCTTGCCACGCGCACCACAGCTTCAGGATCTTCCGCGTTCACATGGAAAACAGGAATCGGCTGGCGCTTTGCGAGATCTGACGAAAAACGCGCGGTATGCAGTTCACGTGGATTGGTGGTGAAGCCGATCAGGTTATTCACAATCACCTGAATCGCGCCGCCTACGGAATACCCTTTAAGGCCGGCAAAATTCAGCGTCTCTGCCCAGATGCCTTGTCCGGCAAACGCTGCGTCGCCGTGCACGATGATCGGCAGAATCTGCTTGACGCCATTTTCGCCGGCGTGTTTTTGCTTGGCCAGCGTGCGGCCCAACGCCACGGGATCAACCGCTTCAAGATGGCTGGGGTTGGAAACCAGATGCGTGCGAATTGTCTTGCCATTGCGCGTATGAAATTCGCCGGTGGCGCCCTGGTGATATTTCACATCACCGCCACCCAGCACAGAGCGGGGATCAACATCTTCAAAACCGGCAAAAACATTTTCCGCCGGAATGCCGACGGTCAACGACATCACCGTAAGACGGCCGCGATGGCTCATGGCCAGCACGGTGGTGGTCGCGCCAAGATCGGCTGCGGTTTCCAGAATTACGTCCAATAATGGAATCTGGGCGGTCGCGCCCTCACCGGAATAGCGCTTGGTGCCGAGATAGCGCGTTTGCAGAATCTGCTCAAAAAGATCGGCCTGCATCAGGCGGTTAGCCAGCCAGACACGGTCTTCCTTCTGCGGAGCAGCATTCTCCATCTTGTCCTGGATCCACTCGCGGCGCTCGCGCTGTGGCAGATGCATAAATTCCGCGCCGATGGTGCCGCAATAAATACTGCGGGCCTCTTTGGCGCCTTCGCCCTCATCGGGGAGATCGGCAAAACCTCCGCCAACCGTTCCGCCCAGAGGATTCAGGCTGGCATCCAGATAACCCCAACGCCGGAAGGCGTCAAAAACCTGGTCGCGTTCAGACATTTCAACTGTAGATAACTGTGCGCTTTTCGTGCTCATCTCGTGTGGTCTCAGACTGCTAAAGGAAACTGTTTCTTGCGGCAGTTCCAGAGGATTCTCTATTGAGGATAACACTTTGCCGCCATCCATTTGAACCCGCCGCGGTGCATTCTTCTTGATTACTCCATCGGCGGTTTTTGGCGTAAATCAAACCCGTGCGGAAGAGAGCACATCCAAGTACCTGCAGGTAAATGTGAGCAGCTCTGCTCGCAAAAACTTAAGGAGGAACAGACGGCATGCGCCGATCTTCAATTTTATTAACTTTTGCCCTGGCTCTGGGAGCCTTGGGAACTATTACAACCACCGGCTGCGCGGAACATCACTACCGTGTGTATGACTCTTATCACAGTGACTATCATCATTGGGACGCCCATGAAGACGGTTACTACCACCAGTGGCTTGGGGAACGCCACTATGATTACGTAGAATTTAAGGTCCAGACTCCCGAGCGGCAAAAAGAATATTGGGACTGGCGCCATAGCCATCACGAAGACCATGACCACCACTAAAAACTGAAAGAATTGCCCCGATCAAGCGGCCGCGATGGCCGCTTTGTTTTCCAGCCACAAAAAACAAGCGGCCCGCGAATCTCGCAAGCCGCCCGGCAGCCCTCCCCCGGAACTGCCTTACCACCGAGGGAGAGTCTAGAGCCATGCTGGCCTTTCGTCCACGTCACTTAAGTAACTTTCCCATTGAATTTTCTGACCAGTATTTATCCCTTGTGCAGACAATCATTTACGGAGCTCGCAACTTAATTCAGGCAGCTACATCTAATGTGTTTGTTAGGATATTGGGTTATAAATAACCGTCCGGGACAACAAATCAAACAAGGTAGGACTTTCATGCAGAGCGCGGGAATTCTTGAAATCACTGATGGCAATTTTGACCAGGAAGTATTGAAGAGCGAACAGCCGGTAATGATCGACTTCTGGGCAGCCTGGTGTGGACCATGCAAAATGCTGGCGCCAGTTGTTGATGAGGTAGCTGCAGCATATCAGGGAAAAGTTAAGGTCGGAAAGATGGATGTTGACAGCTGTCCGGCAACCCCGCAGCGTTATGGCGTGCGCGGCATTCCCACGCTGTTGATCTTTAAGGGCGGCCAGGTGCAGGAACAGATTGTGGGCTATGTGAGCCGCGAGGTAATTGAAAAGGCTCTCAAGAAGCACGTACCGGCTACGGTATAACTGAATAAAAGTGAAAGGCCCGGCTCATGGCCGGGCCATTTTATTGGCTGGTGAATCTTTTAGTATTTCCGCAGCACGCCGATGACGCGGCCCTGCAGTTGTACCGATTTTGCCGCGACGATAATGGGCTTCATGGCGGCGTTCGAAGGTTGGAGTCGAATATTGGATCCTTCGCGATAGATCCGCTTCAGCGTGGCATCGGTGCCGTCGACTAAAGCGACCACAATTTCGCCATCGCGGGTGTTATTGACCTTCTCTACCAGGACATAATCGCCATCCACAATGTGCTCGTCCTTCATGCTTTCGCCTTTTACCTGAAGAACAAAAACATCTTTTGAGCGAGTAATGTCGCCGAGAGAGATGGTTTCAGGATTTTCCACGGCCTCAATCGGGTGGCCGGCTGCGATGCGCCCCAGCAAAGGTAATGCAAGTTCCTTGGGGGCCTGCCGCTTGAACATCCCGCGCACGGGAAGCACATCAATGGAGCGGCTGCGGTTATAGTCGCGCTTGAGCAGCCCTTTTTTCTCCAGATTGGAGATGTGTTTGTGCACTGTTGCCAGCGAGCTTAATCCCAGCCCATCACCAATTTCTTCAAAGGAAGGTGAGTAGCCGTTGCGCTGGATAAAGTCCTGGAGGAAGTCGTAAACCTGTCGCTGTCTCTTCGTTATCGCCATACAAGCGAAATATTAACGAAGCAAAGGCGAACTGTCTACTAAATTGTGCAAATGTACCATTTTGAGCAACTCTGCTACTTCGCTGCTGCTGTCGCCGGCATCTCCGAAAGGATCTCATCCACAGTCAAAATGGCGCGGTCAATTTCCTCCAGAGTGTTGTAAAAATGCGGCGAAAACCGCACGCCGGCGCGAGGACGGAAGTCCACCAGAACATCGCGCCGCAACAGCTCCTGGCACACTTCTTTTGCATTCGGCATATCGATGGCCACCGTCCCGCCACGCTGCTCTGCATTGCGTGGAGCATTCACGTGCCAGCCCCGCTTATCAGCCAATTCGATCAGACGGACCGTCATCTTTTTCGATTTTTCCCGGATGCGATCAACACCAGCTTCACGAATAATTTTCAATCCCGGCATGGCTGTGTAAAAGCCCGGAACATTGGTAGTACCCTGCATGAAGCGGAACGGAGCTTCAGCATGTTTGCTGGCGCCGATCTCAAAGCCGAACGGATTCTCATGCGCAAACCACCCGGTAAAATTCGGCGCAAGCTTTTTTCCCAGATCCGGACGCACGTAAAGATACGAAGTACCTGCGCCTCCGCAGAGCCACTTGAGTACGCCGCCAACGGCAAAGTCGACATTCAAAGCCTGCACGTCCACCGGCACATTGCCGAGTGACTGGAAGCAATCCAGCACTACCAGCGCACCGACGCGATGCGCCTTCTCCACAATCGCCTTCACGTCCTTGATAAAAGAGCTGCGGAATACCACGTGTGAGATGGGAACCAGCAGCGTCTCTTCATCGATGGCGTCAACTATGCGCTCTGTAGGGACGTGGACGCCGTCATCGGTCTTGACCATATGGACACGCGCGCCACGGCTGCGCTGGCCTTCCCAGAAATACATGACGGAGGGAAAATTCATGTCGCTATAGACGATCTTGTTGCGCTTGCCGGTGAAATCAAAGCAGCTGGCCACCACTGCCTGGCAGCTTGTCACGTTCAAATGCGGGCTCACGGTTCCGGGCTGCGCGTTCATAAGCACGCCTATGGCGTCGCCCACTTCCTGCGCCATCATCCACCACTTCTCTTCCCATGCGCGCACACCGCGCGTGGCCCAGACGTCACAGTACTCATGTACCGAGTCATACACGCCGCGAGGCATGGCGCCCAGAGAGTTGCTGATCATGTAAGTAGTGCGTTCAAGGATGGGAAATTCCGCGCGAAAGCGGAGCAAGTCATCAGTCATGGCTTAATTATTCTGCCTGAATTCGCTTAAGTTTGCACTGCGAGGCGTGAGTCGCTGAGTGACGGCAACTCTGCTCCGCTTCGCGGCAGCTCTCCTTGCAAAAATAATTCTTCCTCGAGGCAAAGTCGTGGTTTCACGCAGGCAAAGCGGTGCTATATTGCATTTCACACAATGCGAAAAACTCACTCTGGTCAGCGCCGCAAGCTGACAGTTCTGTCTCTAGCTGCGGCAACGTACTTCATGGTCTCCGGCGGTCCGTACGGAATGGAGGAGCTCGTCCAGGATGCCGGATATAAGCTGGCCATTGTCATCCTTTTTCTTACGCCCCTGATCTGGAGCCTGCCCACCGGTCTGATGGTGGGTGAGCTGGCCGCTGCCATGCCGGACGAAGGCGGCTTTTATGTATGGGTGCGCCGCGCCATGGGACCATTCTGGGGATTTCAGGAGGCATGGCTCTCTCTGGTCTCCAGCATCTTTGACATGGCGATCTATCCCACGGTGTTTGTTCTCTACCTGGGACGCCTTTGGCCTGCCGCAACCGCAGGACATCGCGGCGTGGCGATAGCAGCAGGCATGATCCTCGTCTGCCTGGCGTGGAATTTATTCGGCGCAAAAGCCGTAGGCAGCGGATCAATCTGGCTGGGTGTGCTGATGTTGAGCCCGTTTGTGCTCATCACGGTATACGCATTTTTTCGCCATGTGACTCTTGGTGCAACGCCGACGGCGCAAGGCAACTTACTTACTGGCGTACTGGTGGCCATGTGGAACTACATGGGCTGGGACAACGCTTCCACGGTCGCCAACGAAGTGGAGAACCCGCAGAAAACTTATCCGCGTGTAATGTTGCTGACGCTGGCTGGAATTTTTCTCTCGTACGTGATTCCAGTGCTTGCCGTCTGGCATCTGCACGTGCAGGCTGACATCTGGGCAACGGGAAGCTGGGCAAGTATAGCCTCGATGGTGGTCGGCCCGTGGCTTGGATTTGCCCTGGTGGCAGCAGCCATGATCAGCGAGTTCGGCACATTCAACTCACTGGTGATGTCTTACTCCCGCCTGCCGGTAGCGATGGCGGAAGACGGGCATCTGCCAAAAATCTTTTCTCGCAAGCTGAAGAATGGCGCGCCTTGGGTAGCCATTCTGGTGCTGGGCGTGGCCTGGGCTGCGTCACTCGGTTTGAGTTTTGACAAGCTCATTATGCTCGATATTTTGCTGTACGGAGCCAGCCTGATTCTGGAATTCCTGGCGCTGATTGTGCTGCGAATTCGCGAGCCGCAGATGGTGCGTCCGTTCCGCATACCCGGAGGCTTGTTTGGCGCGATTGTTGTTGGCATGGGACCAACGGCACTCTTGATCATTGCGCTGATAAAAAATCGCGGCGAGCAGCTTGATCTGGGAAAACTCGGCAGCATGAGCCAGCTCGGCTTTGGGTTGATCCTGGTGGCACTGGGAGTCGTCTATTACTTTGTTGCGGGACGGCCTAAACCATCGCTGCCACAGCTGACAACCGTCCAGGAGGAACTCGCTCCAAATAGAGTTCCTCTCGACTAAACAAAAAATGCTGGATCTACTGCGAATCAGAGAACGTCGGCTATTTTTTGACGATCTAAGTTCAGTTCGAGGCTCGTATCGCAACGGACGTTTCACTTGTCCCTGTTGCGGCTATCCTACGCTTAGCGGACGTGCGTCATACGAAATCTGTAAGCTGTGCTGGTGGGAAGACGATGGACACGATGATGATAATGCCGACGAAGTTTTGGGAGGTCCGAATAAGGACTATTCGCTCAATGACGCACGTGTAAACTTTCAAATGTTTGGTGTCAAGCTTGCGCCAGGAGATAACCCAGGTATTGACGAGTTGGAAAGTGGAATCGTTCGAACAATCAAAACAAGATTGATCACCGTTTTTGATTCCATGATGAAAGAATTTTCAGCTGAGCGACGCCGTGAAATGTGGAAGGAAGTTTTATCGTTAGAACAACAACTTAAAAAAGAACAGAAAAAAGCCATGCAGCAGAACTGAGAGTAGCTCGAACCTCTGTGTTTTTAAACGGCTTGTTATTTGAACTATTTCTTCTTCACCAACAGATACGCTACGCTCAGCACGAGCAAATAAATCACCGCGCTCTTCGCCGCAATGCTGGATTGCGATACCCACCACGTACACGCGATCGCGGCGATGATAGCTATGAATCCTAAGATTGATCCGGCTGCTCCCATCGGTGAGCGCAGGCCAATTTCTTTCAGTTGGGCATAAGAAACTGTGCGGCGAAAGCGCACATGCGCCAGCAGGCTGACGAGCCAGGCGATCATTCCACCCACCAATGCTGCATTGATGAGATAAAGATAAGCATTTGTAGTTTGCAGCTCGAGCAGAATGGCCGCGACAATCCCCAGCATGGATGCCAGCAGAGCACCCATGGGCACTCCCTGGCGGTTGAGTTCGCCCATCTTCCTGGGCGCGTAGCCGGAGCGAGCGATGGAAAACAACATACGCGAGGTTACATAAAGGCTGGCATTGGCTCCGGAAAGCGCTGCGGTGAGCACCACAAAATTCATGATCAAGCCGGCAGCAGGAATGCCCGCAACCTTGAAGACCGTAACAAATGGGCTTTCCGAGACGCCTGCATTTCTCCAGGGCATTACGCCGACAAGAATCGCCATGGCTCCGACATAAACAAATGCCAGCGTGACAAACGCAATACGAGTGGCACGCGCAACTTCCCTGCTGGAACGTGCTTCACCAGACGAGATGGCGACCATCTCAATGCCAAGAAAGCTATAGAGCCCAAATGAAATGGCCAGGAAAGGAGCGGACCAGCCTTTTGGCGCAAAGCCGCCTTGCGTTACATATTGCGGCTGCACTTTTCCTGCAAAAAGCAAAGCTGCCCCAATCACGATGAATACGAAAATGGTCACAACTTTCAGCAGGGCGAACCAATATTCAAATGTCCCGTAATGGCCCACCGAGAAAAAATTGGTGGCCAGAAGAAACAGGCTGAATAAAACCATCCACACCAGAGCCGGCACTGCGGGATACCATTGGCGCATATACGTTGCTGCGGCAACCACTTCTGAGCCGATAGCCATGACCACGGAAAACCAATAGCCATAGCGCGCGATGAATCCAGCCCAGCGATTTACATAAAGGTCGGCATAGACGCCGAATGATCCTGCCGCGGGATGGACGGCGGACATTTCTCCTACAGCCATGGCGACGGTGAAGGCAATCAAGGCGCTCAGCGCGAAGGTCACAACCACGGCAGGCCCGGCAACCTGTATGGCCGCGCCTGATCCCAGCAAAAGTCCGGTCCCAATGGAGCCGCCGACGGCCACCATGGCCATCTGGCGGGCATTCAATTCTCTTTTTAATCCCTGTTCTGATTCTGACATTGGGAAAAGTTATAACGGTTGTTTTTGTGGATTGCTACATTCATTGAGTTTCGATGAATTTTCAGGTGGCGAATGAAGCATTGAGTGCACCGGCAATTCCGCATAGAATTGCATTACCTCAGCCCTCGGCGCTCCAGTACCAGCCGGTGCGGAACGTTCTGAGGAACTTGACTCATGGCAGACATCTCCAAGCGTCTGGAAAAAGCGGAAAAGTACCTGCAAAGAAGCAAGCCTGAAGCTGCTTTGGAGGAATACCTGGGCATTTTGGACGAAGAGCCCAAGAATGAGCAGGTCCGCCAGGCTGCTGCCGACATTTGCCTGGCCCTGGACAAACGTCCGCAGGCTGCTGAGCTGCTCAGCACCTTGTTTGAGCAGGAATTCGAACTGGGAGAAAGCGCCAAAGGCAGCGTTACCTACAAAAAGCTCTGCAAGATCACTACACCCTCTCCGATGCAGACGTTCCATTACGCCCAACTGACGGAGAAGCGTGATCGCAAAGAAGCTCTGGAGGCGTACCAGACAGCTTTGCAGGGATTTGAACGGCAGAGAAAAGATAAGCAGGCGCTGGCAGCTTGCAAGCGGATCGTCGAGCTTTCACCAACAATCGAGAACCTTCAGCTCACGGCGGAAAAGGCCGCTTCGCTTGACGAAGGCAAAACTGCGGCAGCAAACTTTGTCCAGCTTGGACTTCTACAAGACCAGGAAGCGCCGGGTTCCGGCTTTCAATCGTACGAACGTGCTTATAACTTTGATCCGCTGAATTTTCAGGCCATCTTTTTATATGGCCGGGGATTATTCTCGCGCAACGCCGTCAAAGAGGCGCTGGCCGTGCTGGAGCCAGTGGTCACAAAGATCAAAGGATTGCCGGAATTGCGGGAGTTGTACGCGCACGCGCTGATGGCAGCCAAGCGTCCGGCGGATGCCGAGCCGTACACATGGGAGCTCTACGAAAAAGATCCGCAGCAGATGGAAGAGGTCGCTTCGCTGATTGGCGTCTTTCTGGATACCAATGACACGCGGGGCGCGCTGGATCTGGCCAGAAGACTTGAGCAGCGCGAGACAGCGGCAGGCCGTCGTCGCGAGTTTGTTACCAGCATGTTTGAGATGTCCGAGCGCCGGCAGACCACGCTGGGATTTACCGAATATCTGGTCAAGTTGTTTGATACTGCCAACCGCGAACATGAATACAGCCGGACTTTGCTGAAGCTTTTCCAACTCTATTACACAGCTGGCAAATATGGGCAGGCGGGGGAAACGCTGGACCGCGCGGCAGAGCTTGATCCCTATGAACCAGGGCACGGCAAGCGCCTGGAAATGTTGCGCGGCAGGATTGACGAACATCAATATAGCCGCATCTCCAACCGCTTTCATCGCGTCAGCAATAAGCCGGCAACGCCTGCGCCAGCAGCGCCGGAAGAGCCCGCCCCGTCTGCGCCCGCGCGAGAATCCGAACCAACGGTGCTGGAAGATTTTATTCTTCAGGCGGAAATTTACCTGCAATATGGCATGCGGTCCAAAGCATTGGAGCGACTGGAGCGAGTAAGCAAGCTTTTCCCGCGTGAAGAGCAGAAAAACGAAAAGCTGCGCCACCTTTATATTTCTGCCGGTTTCACGCCGACCTATGAAGTTTCGGCCGCAGCGGCCAAAGCTGCTCCGCCTGCGCCAGCAGCCCAGCCGTTGCCTAAAGCTCAGCCTACTGCACCTGCAACGCCTTCCCAGTATGAGGAAAACGCGGTCGACAATTTTGCCCGCGTTACGGAGATTACGCGCAACATCTATCGCCAGGCCAATGTGAAGAGCGTGTTGTTTACGGCAGTGAACGATATTGGCCGCCACTTCAATGCCAGCCGGTGCGTTGCCGGGCTGTGCACTATCGGCAAGCCGCCCTCTGCCGCTCTGGAGTATTGCGCGCCGGGCGTGAAGCAGTCTGACGTGATGGCGATCGTGAAATTGATTGGCTTAACGCAGCAGCTTGCTGCCGGTGGCGCAGTGAATATTCCGAATGCCAAATCTTCACGCGAGCTGGCACCCGCAGCAGAGCATATTCACGCACTGAACATTGAATCACTGCTGGCCGTGCCGCTGATTGATGCGGGAGAACAGTCCGGTATTTTGATTCTGGAACAGACATCGCCGAGGCAGTGGCAGCAGACAGATATTGTCGTGCTGAAGACGATCGCCGAGCAGATGGTGCTGGCAGTAAGCAACGTCCGCCTGCGCACTCTGATGAAGACGCTGGCGGTCACAGATGAAAAGTCCGGCTTGCTCAAACGGGCGTCGTATCTGGATGTATTGCTTTCTGAGGTGAGGCGGTCACTGCAGCAAAAGACGCCGATGACATTGATGCTTCTGCATTTCGGCAAAGCTTCAGTGCTGGTCAAAGAAATTGGCGAGAGCCAGGTGGAAGACATGATGCAGCAACTGGGGCAGTCGCTGGCTTCCCATATCCGCCAGAATGATGTCGCCATCCGCTACGATCTTACGACCATTGCCCTGATGCTGGCCGACACGACGGAGAAAAATGCGTTTCTTGTTGTCGACAAGATGAGAAAGGTGCTTTCGCCGACAAAAATTCCCGGTAGCGACCGCACGCCACCTATCAGCGTTGGCATAGCCGAGGCTGTACTACAGGACCGCTTTGATGCCGTGGATATTGTGACGGAAGTAATCAACCGCGTGGAAGGCGCTCTTGAAGCGGCACGAGCCGAAGGCGGAAACAAGGCCCATTCACTGGCAGCCACATTACAACCAAATGCCATTGCCTAAAGCGGCAATGGCGGGCGTTTAATAACTGCATTCAATCACAATAGACTGGTTAGAACGAGAACATCACCTGCATATCAATGCGGCGATTGGCGGATTGCGTATTGAACACGCCTCCTGCCAGCGCCGTTGACTGCCCGAACAGATTAGAGCTCAAGTTGCCGATAGGGGGCGCCGGGTTCACGTTATTAAATATGTTGCGTACGTTGGCGCTGAAAGTCAGAGTGTAACGCTGGCTTGATTTTTCAGCGCCGCCAAATGGCCCGCCAGGTCCGCGAGGCCCCCCGCCGGGACCACCGCCTGGTCCGCCAGCACGCCCGCCGCCAGCAGGAATGCCGCCCGCACGCTGTCCGTTTTGATTTGGCTGGTTATTGTTCTTTGCCGCTTCAATTTTGGGCCCAATACCAATCGTCTTACTCAGACGCATGTTGAGCGTGAATTGGGCGGGGCTCTTGCCAAAGTTGACAGGAATAATTGTCTCGCCTGGTAGAGGGGCCAGGTTCAAGTTACCAATTCCGGGCACAAACTTTACATCAGTAGCGTCAGGCCCAGCAAAGGAAGGACGATCATTGAAGATGGAATCATCGTTTCCATCAAGACCGGTGGTGATATTGAAGGGCGCGCCCGCGTTTGCCACCATGAACGGGCTTACGCGGAAGCCGTGCGGCAAAGCGACAGTTCCAATCAGAAACAGACGTTGCCTGACATCAAAGGCCGCGCGGCCATAATCCGCGGAAACACCCAGTAAAGGATTCGATGGGAAGCTGGTGGCGCCGAAGGTGTCGCTATTGGCATGGCTGAACATATAAAAGCTGGAGATAGTCAGCCGGGTTCCCATGCGCATGTTGAAGTTCGCAATAAATTGGTCCTGATTGAAAATTCCACCCGATTCAAACTGATATTGTGGCGCGGGCGCGCTGCTCAGCACGCTGGAAAACAGCTGATGCACTCCGCGAGAGTGCAGGTAGGTGCCTGTGAGCGTGGCGGTCTTGGTCAACTGGCGTTCCACCGATCCCGCAAACTGAATCGTGTACGGCGCATGCAGATTTGGGTTGATACTGTAGATGGTGGTAGCGGAGGGAAGGCCGCTGGGCGTCGGAATATTAGGAAATGTTCTCGGGTTTGTAATGATGAACTGCTGTTGATTAATGCCGTTCAGCTGTTCCGCTTGCATAATCAGGGCCTGTGTGAACCGGTCATAGAACATACCGAAACCAGTACGGATCACGGTCTTGGGCTGGGCATTTTTCTTCCCGCCACCTACGCCCCAGGCAAATCCAATACGCGGCGCCCAATCGCCATGATCATGGATGCCATTCTGGGTTTCAAAACGCAGGCCATAGCTCAGCGTCATGTTAGGACGAATCTTCCAATCATCTTCTGCGTAAAGTCCTGCATCCACAAAAGTATCTTGGATGAGGGGATTGCCGGTCACTATTAGCAACTGGCTCGGTGTTCCGGCCTGGAAATTGGCAAGCGAGTCAAAGGTAAATGTGCCGTTGAAGTTTTTTGTTGAAGTGCTGGAATTCGCGGTGGCACGCAATCTTCCGCCCAGCCGCACAAAATGATTGCCTTTGTTGACGGAGGTATAATTCTGCGCCTCATAGTGGTTGGTGATCACGGAGCTGTTACCCAGCGGATTGCCGCCTTCCGTAAATTGTCCCAGCACGTTAATGGTAGGCGTAGAAAAGAGCGAATTCTGGTCAGTATTGTCACGCTGCCATTCAAAACGCGTCTCATTGATCACATGCGCGCTGAGTACCTGTGTGTCACTGACCTGAATTGTGTTTTCGTCAGATGACTGGTTATATCCCTGTGATGGCAACGCCAACTGGCCGATGCCATCATTTTCTTCATGATCATGGGTGTACTGGTAGCGCACCATTAAGGTGTTGGTATCAGTCAGCTGATAGTCGAGACGGCCGGTCACGTTGGTGCGTATTCGTGGATTGAGGATACCTTCCACGGGTACATTGGCAGCGGTAAACGCCTGCGGCAGCACAACTGTGGCTTCATTGATGTTCCTGCGCTCTGCGTTGATCTGATACGACGCTTTCTTGCCGATTGGGCCGCCGATATTTCCGTTATACAACTGCGTGCTGAAATCCGGCTCTGTCGCGGCAAATGGATTTTGCGCATCAAGGACCGAGTGATTGTCATTGAAGAAAAACTGGCCGTGTATCTTGTCTGTGCCGGGCTTGGTCAGGATTTCAATGCGCCCATAACCCATGCGGTCATATTCCGCGGAAAATGGGTTCTGGTTGATGCGAATCTCGCGGATGGAAGATTTGGGCGGAAGTTCGCCGCCGGTAAAACCGTCAATATAAATCTGTCCGCCGTTGGGTCCGGAGGAAGGACCCGCCAGGGCGAGCAGTTCCTGCTGCAATTCATCAGGATCGTCAGAAAGTGCGTCCAAGTCTTTGCCGGTGATGACAACACTGCTGGCATTATTGTCAGGATTCGTGCTCACCTTGGCGGCATCGCCCTGCACCTCAACGTCTTCTTCCTTGATGAGGACCGGCATCGGGATATCGGCCAGCTTACTTTGCCCGGCTGCGATTTCAACTTCCTGGCTGGTGGTCACAAAGCCGTTCGCCGTTACGCTTACAGTGTATTTCCCAGCGGCAAGATTTTTGACGTTGTATGCGCCGGTTCCATCTGCAGTTGCGTTGACAACAAGTCCACTGGAGTTCTTTACCGTAATGCTTGCGCCGGGAATCACGGCGCCGGTCTGGTCCACGATTTGCCCATGGAGACTGCCCGTGGGCGCCTGGGCAAGAGCCGTGCCTGTGCAGACCATAAAAATGGAAAATAGAATTGCAGGGACAAGCAAACGCGCCCCCGACGGCCAGAATTTCATCAATCTCTCCTCAAAAATCATTGTCTTATTGTGGGCCGGCATCTCCGCCGGGCGCACCCATGTTCCAGCCGGAAAAGAGCGCTGCCGCGCTGGAGCCGTTGGGCGATGCGGTAAGAATAGGCTCTACACCCGCGAGCAACGTAATCGCGGTGACTTCTCCGTTGCCGGTTCCCTGCGAAGCCACCACCATGACGGCATCTTCTTTTTGCAGGTCTGCCAGCGTAGTACTGGGAATCCGGCTGAAGATTTGCTGAAAGTCAGGCGTTCCACCGGAACGCCCACCGGCGCCAGCTGCACTCGTTTCCGTCTGGCCAGCTGCAGGCGCTCCGCCTTGCGCGGACTGCGCACCACTCTTCAGGAAGAAAGCCAGGCGCTGCGCCATTTGAGGCGCGAGCTTGCGCAATTGCGAATCGCTATTGAACTTGATCACCACAGACTTTTTTGCCAGCAGGTCTTTCACGGTTACGCTGTTGCTGGCTGCATCAATGGCAGTAATGGTGCCTGCGATATTGCGGAATGTGCCGGAGATGACTTCTTCAGCCGTTAGCTCTTTTCCATCAGCGCCGCGGGTGCCGCGAGCACGGAGTTGGTCTCCGACCTTAATCTGGTCCATCGTCCCTTTTTGCGCATCAGAAAATTTTACCGAATTGGGCGCATAGCGCAGATAAGAAGTGTCTTTGGAAGTTTTGACCTCAACGCTGAGCGTCGGCGTCACGGAGATTTTGATGGTACCGGTCGCCGGATCAATGGCGCTGACGATGCCGCCGGTGCCACGCTTCTGCCAGTCCTCGCGGTCATGCTGCTGCTTCTGCGCAACATCGGCCTGCTTCATGACAATAATTCTTGCCGCGGCAATGGCCCCGCCATCCCCCGGCTGGCCGCTGACAAGCATGCGATCGCCCACCTGCAGGTCCGGCAGTGTGAGTGGAGTGGCCTGCTTGAGATCAGTCTGGCCGGGAGCCAGGCGCAGAATGCGCGTGCTGTCTCCGACGGTGATGGTTACTTCGGCGCCGGCATCGGTCTTCAAGACCAGGCTCTTTCCATCAATCGACTTAACCACGCCAAGATTTCTGGTTGCAGGCGCCTGTGCCATCGCCTGGGCCGCCGTGGCAATCAGAAACGCACAGGCCAGAAGGCCGCCTAATATCTGCAGTGCGTATTTTTTCGCAAACATACTTTTGTCACTTACCAATCGGAACTCTCCCCCGATCATTTATTCTTTGCAAGTATTGTTGGAAATCCTTCTTCTTGTCCGTGGTGGACAGAACCCAGATTTAGCAAGGGCCTTCCTCTATACCTGATTAACACTTGCCACGTATTTTAGCCTATCGAGATTGTTGCAGAGAATAAGTTTAGAAAGACAGGCCTTGCAGGTAAAAAGGAAGCAAAAGTTTTGTTAAGTTCAGTCATGACTACGCAGTCGTCCCTCCTGTTGAACATATCCGTGACGGAATATAACGCTTTGTGTCAATCCTCGCCGTGGGCACAATAGATCTTTTTTTTACCCTTGAACGAGCCGCCACTCACTTTTTTTAACTTGCCGTAGAAGGTATTTCAACATTGAAGAAATCTAATGGTCAACCCGGAAAGAATATCGTGTATTGATATATTTATATATATCAATACAGTGTGCACCCGATTTCATATTGGCCGTGCGTACATTTCATGGAGTAACAATTCCCTGCCATTGTACAAATTGCGCGTGCCTCATTTGTTCTACAACCATTGTCAGGAAAATTTGTACGCATGTACATGCGTTGCGTGTGCAGCTATTCAGCGTGGACATGTACCGTTTACTTGTTCTGCCGGTCGCATTGCGCGTGTCTTACAAACGTTGGCGACAAAGGTGACAAGAAAAATATTTTTAAAGATATTTTTTTAGAATTCTGGAGCATCACGAACGGAAGTTTCGTCAACAAATGTTTTAGAGCCTGGGGAAGTTCGGCTGAATCATTTGAAAATTCTACTGTTTGTTCCGGCCTATGATCCTCCGTTCTCCTAATCAATAAAAAACTATTTCTGGAGGATCCATGAAGATTCATGGCAATAGGATATTTCTGTCTCTCATTCTTGCTCTTGTGATTGGCCTGGCAGGTTCAGCTGTAGCACAACCGGCAGCGCCTGTTCTTTCTCCCACAAAAGGCTATTCCACCTTTCACCCCTTTGAAGACATGACCTTCAACTGGTCACCGGTTCCCGGAGCAGCCACTTATATCCTGCAAGCCGCCATAGATCCGAGCTTCCCAATAACAAGCATCGTGTTCAACAACATTCCCAATCCGACATTTTCCTTTGCAACCACTGATCAGGGTTCGTATTTCGCCCGCGTGATTGCGGTAGACGCCAATGGCGTTCAAAGCAAGCCTTCCAACCTAATTACATTCACGGTGTTTTATAACAATCCGCTGCCTGCGCCGCCGTCTCCAATCAGCCCGGTGAATAATCCCACGCTGACGCTCCCAATTACGCTGTCATGGACAGATGTGCCGAACCCTCAACCCAGCGGCTATGAAATGCAAATCGCAAAGGATTCCAACTTCACGCAGATTGAAGATGACGTGCCGCAGCAGAACGAACCGAACCGCACGGAACTTTCGTTAACTCCTGGACCGAAATTCTGGCGCGTGCGCTCCTCCCAGGGCGATAATTCACCAGACACGGGCGCTGTAACCGCATGGTCCGCCACGGGAACATTTACCGTCAACGCAGCTCCGCCTTCGCCAGTCTCGCTTACCCTGAATACCAACCAGTTCTTCAGTGGCAACACGTCTTTTGCAGCGATACAGCTCACGTCAGCGGTCGGCGCAAATGGATCGGTCATCAACCTGACCAGTTCGAATCCTAACGTGCTTTCAGTGCCTGCAACAGTAAGCATGCCCGCTAACACTGCATGGACGCAGTTCCAGGTAAAAGCAGGCCAGGTGACCGCAAATACTCCCGTGACGATCACTGCCACCATGAGCAGCGGCACAGCAACTGCGCAAACGACGATTCTGCCGATCTCGATTAAATCCATTGTCGTGAACCCAACCAGCCTGAACGGCGGAGGACAAGGCCAGGCAACAATTTCCATCAACGGCATTGCGCCGACAGCGGGAGTTACCGTCAGTCTCTCCAGCAGTTCACCGGCAGTGACCGTTCCGGCAAGCGTCAAGGTTCCTTCTGGCGGTTCGCAGGCAGCAGCCGCTGTGCAAGCCAACAGCGTTACGGCCAACACTCCGGCTACGATTACAGCCAGTCTCAACGGCGCATCTGTGAGCTCAAAGATCACGATAACGCCGCAAGGGCAGCCGACAGGTATTACGCTGAGCCCATCGACGATTAACGGCAGCGGTGGATCAACTGCCTTCATCTCCGTGGCAGCTCCGGCCTCGACCGATCAGTTCTTCGCGGTCACCAGCAGTAATCCAGCTGTGGCGCAGGTTGGAAATGAAGTAGCGATTCCAGCGGGTAGCACTACAGGCTCAATCGACATCACAACGGAACCGGTACAAACGCAAACGCTGATTACCATCACCGTGAGTGGCGGAGGCGTTAGCCATTCAGCTACGCTCACCATGAACCCAATTGTCGCACCTACAACGCGGTCATTGGGAGTAACGGCCGGCGGCCGCGCTGGTGAAAGCGTGATCTCAAACATCGGTGGACTGAAAGTGCCAACTGGCAAGACGCAGGTGGTACAAGTTCCGCCGGGCAGCGTGGTCACGTTGAGCGTAACCAACGGACGCGATGCAATCTGGGCGGGCGCCTGCTCTTCCAACGGCGCTAAAACCAAAACCTGCACGCTCACGGTGAATGCAGATTCCCCAGTAACGGCAAACGTGCAGTAAGAATGAACTGAGCCTGAGAGGCCTCCGGAGAACCTGCTGGAGGCCTTTTTGTTGCTGGCTATTTTGTTACGATCTGGTGAAAATAGGAACCTGCGAAATTACTCGGCTCGGGAATTTCATCATCTCCTCATTTTGCTTTCATACCCGGTTAACGCTGGCTTGATATCTCTTACGCATGCAGCACCAGCACAAGCGAAAAGGCTTAGCTGAAAGTTTTGTTACCTCTATTCATCTGCTGAATATTACGCGAGCGATTCAGACGGGATTCGCTAATTTCGGCTTCAAACCAGCTCCGGCTGCGCCACCAGCAACAGGCAAAAATCTTCTCCGGTCAATTCCTTATAGTGTCTTTCTGGCGCAGAACTTTGAAGACCGGCACGCGGCTTATCAGCTGCGCTTCCGGGTCTTTAACCTTGAACTCAATGAAGGATTGCAGCACGCTTATGCCACCGGCGAAGACGTGGATGAGTTCGATTCCTTCTGTGACCATCTCATTGTGCGCGACGAAAGCACCGGCGCAATTGTGGGAACTTACAGGCTGCAGACCGGCGCGACCGCACAGCGAAATCTTGGCTACTACAGCGCTCGCGAATTCAACTTCGCACCCTACGAACCTTTGTCGGCAGAGATGGTTGAATTGGGACGCGCCTGCATTCATCCAGACCATCGCAAATATGAAGTGCTAATGCTGTTATGGAAAGCGATTTCCAGATATGCAGTGGAGCGCGGTGCACGTTACCTGATTGGTTGCAGCTCAGTAACATCGCAGGATACAAACGTTGGCTCGGCGCTGTATGCGTCATTGAAGTCAATGCTCGCTCCGGAACCTCTGCGCACAGTTCCCACTGAGCACTATGCGTTCCCCATTTCAGAGTGTACTGAGCCGGGGCGACCGCCAAAATTGTTGCGGGCTTATCTTTCCGTTGGCGCCCATATCTGTGGACCGCCCGCGCTCGACCGGGAGTTTGGGACAATCGATTTTCTTACCTTGATGGACCTGGCCAATCTCTCTCCGGCCATCAGGAAGCGTCTGCTTGGCAGGTAACCGCGCGTGAAGTTTCAGGACGTCAGCTGGCTTTTCCCGCCGGTTGTGTGGCCGGAGCAACCTGATAGACGTCTTCACAAAGAGCACGCAGACTTTCCGCGACACTCCAGGCCTGGGCAAAACAGCCGCGCGGACGATGCGGCGCATCCGCATCAAAAATTTCGGAAATTTGTCCTAAGCAAGCTGTATTCAATTGCTCTTCTAGACCGTGTAAAAGGCCGTGTGCGTATTCACGCGCGGCGGCAGTTCCATCGTGCACGCGAACATACGCGCTAATGAAAGGTCCCAGCAGCCAAGGCCAAACCGTACCCTGATGGTAGGCCGAATCACGGCTGAGCTGGTCGCCTTCATAGCGCGGACGATAGTGCGGATCTGACGGAGCCAGCGTTCGCAAACCAACCGGTGTAAGCAACTCACACTGAACTATTTCCACCACGGCACGCGCTCGATCTTTGGACAACATCGAGTGATGCAGACTCACAGCCAATATCTGGTTCGGACGAATGCTGGCGTCTTGCACGTTATTGTCGATGACGTCGTAGAGGCAGTTCTTTTCGCTGTTCCAGAAAAGCTGGTTGAAAGTCTCACATGCGGTTACAGCGAGTTTTGAGTAGCGCTGGCGTGCGTCTTCACCGCTGAAGCGCTGCGCCAGATCTTCCATGATTTTGAGCGCGTTGTACCAGAGCGCCTGAATCTCCACTGGCTGTCCGCAGCGCGGCGTAACTACGTAATCGCCAACTTTGGCGTCCATCCATGTGAGCTGCGTTTCATCTGATCCGGCATTGAGCAGGCCGTTCTCCAGCATCTTGATGTTGTATCGCGTGCCCTGAATATGCCAGTCAATGATGCCGGCAAAGACCGAATACAACTCTTTGCGGACAAACTCGTAGTCGCCGGTTGCCGCAGCATAAGCGCGTGCAGCTTCAAAGAACCAGAGGGTTGCGTCTGCTGTGTTAAATGCATCAACCTCGCCGGAGTCGCCAAAGCGATTGGGAATCATGCCGCGATCAACGTGGCGTGCCGTATCACGCAGGACACCTTTAGCAATCTCGGCATTGCCGGTAAACAAAGTCAGCCCGGGCAGGGAGATCATGGTGTCGCGGCCCCAGTCAGTAAACCACGGATAACCGGCAATCACGGTCCAGTCATCGCCTCGGCGCACCAGAAACTGATTGGCAGCGACGGTGAGCGCCCGCACAAATGAGTCATGGCAGAGCGCTTTCTCGGCCACAGTTTTGCGCCGGCCCAATTCTCTTTCGCGAAACTCAGCCGCTCGGCTCACATCCTGCTGCTCTGTTGATGCAATGACAATCGCAGCTTGTTCTTTCTTCAGCTTCCAGCGCAACATAAACGGATTGAACAGATCCTCACGGGCGTCCATGCCACGTTCCTGTTCAATGCGATAGAAAAAATTGCGATACCAATAACCCTCATCCTCGCATGTCTCAGCGTTGTGGGAAAAGTAGAGCCGCGGCAGCCCCGAATACGGCTGAAGGCTGACTAAATTCTTTTCATTCTGAATCTGCGGGTTGAGCGCATTATTTTCATGCGTAGTGCTGTGATAATCACGAAAAGCAATCAGCGGAAAAAGCTCCAGATGAAGATCGCTTCCCACCGCACTCTCAAGCAGACGGTATTCAACCTGCACGGTGTTGCTGTCGTCGAGCATGAACAGCGTCTTCTCCAGCTTCACGCCCTCCACTTCAAAAGTGAAGATGGGAAATGGGTCGAGCCGGAAACTGGAGAGATATTCATATCCCAGAGGATGAATCACACCGGCATATTCATTGGTGGAGAGATCAATTCTTTTCTCGCCGATGACCAATGTCTCTTCCAGCTTGGAAAGCAGCAGCACGCGTCCGCCGGGGGGATGCAGCGCCGCAGTAAGCAAGCCGTGATAACGCCGTGTGTTTGCGCCGGCCACTGTGCCGCAGGCAAAGCCGCCAATGGCGTTTGTCTCCAGCCATTCTCTGGCGATGGAAACTTCCAGATCGCGGCACTCTGTTTTATTAAGGCTGATCATGATTGTCGGCTGGTTTGTTGATCGATGGTTTGCTGCTGGCAGCTTGATTTGTTGCGCCTGCACTTTGCTTTACAGCCAGTTCGTCAATCATCTTGGCCACCAGCGCAGTCCATCCAGTCTGATGGCTGGCGCCAACGCCGGCGCCATTGTCGCCATGAAAATATTCGTGAAACAAAATGTAATCGCGCCAATGCGGATCAGTCTGGAACTTCTGGTTACCACCAAACACCGGACGCCTTCCATCTTTATCGCGCTGGAAAGTTGAAATGAGCCGGCGGGTGACATCGTCAGCAACCTCATTCAACGTCATCCACTTCCCTGAGCCAGTCGGACATTCCACACGCAGCGACTCATGGTAATAATCGTGGAAGCGCCGCAGCGACTGCACCAGAAGATAGTTCACCGGAAACCACACCGGCCCGCGCCAGTTTGAGTTGCCGCCAAAAAGTCCTGTGGCAGACTCCGCCGGTTCGTAGTCAACCTGATGATTCACTCCATCGACATCCAGCATATACGGATGTGCTTTGTGATAACGCGAGAGCCCGCGGAGGCCATGCGGAGAGAGAAATTCATTTTCATCCAGCATTTTGGCCAGAATGCGCTGAAGCTGCTCTTTGTCTACAATGGAAAAGAGCCGCCGTTGTTTATGGCCTTCAGTGTCCATGCTGGCCATGTATTCGGTCAGGTCTTTTCGATTCTCAACAAACCATTCCAGACGAAGCTTGAAATCAGGCATGGAGTCCAAGAGTTCTGGCTCCATGATCTGCACCGCGTTGAGTGGAATCAGCCCGACCATGGACCGAATGCGCATCGGCAGTTTTGTTCCGTCGGGCATTTGCAACACGTCATAGTAAAAGCCTTCTTTGTCATCCCAGAGGCACAAACCGTTTTCACCCAGATGGCTCATGGCCCGCGCAATATAGATAAAGTGCTCCCAGAATTTGCTGGCCACATCCTGATAGGTGGTGTCGACTGCCGCGAGTTCCAGCGCAATGGCCAGCATGTCCAGCGAATACATGGCCATCCAGCTGGTGCCGTCAGACTGCTCAATCTGGCCGCCCGTAGGCAGAGGTGTGCTGCGATCAAAAACGCCGATGTTATCCAGCCCCAGAAATCCGCCCTGGAAAACATTCATTCCTTCCGGATCTTTGCGGTTCACCCACCAGGTAAAGTTCAGCAGCAACTTGTGAAAGACGCGCTCAAGAAATTGCATGTCTTCCGCGCCACCATTCTTTCCCTTGTCGATGAGATAAACCTGATACGTAGCCCACGCATGCACAGGAGGGTTCACATCGCCGAAAGCCCATTCATACGCGGGAATCTGTCCGTTCGGATGCATATACCACTCGCGCAACATGAGCACGAGCTGGTCCTTGGCAAAATTAGGATCGACCAGCGCCATGGCCACGCAGTGAAATGCAAGGTCCCATGCCGCATACCAGGGATACTCCCACTTGTCGGGCATGGAGATCACGTCAGCGTTATAGACGTGGCCCCACATATGGTTGCGTCCGTGCTTGCGTGCTGCCGGAGGCGGAGGCTCGGCAGGATCGCCCGCAAGCCAGTCACGCACAACATAGTGGTAATACTGCTTGGTCCAGAGCAGTCCGGCGAATGCCTGGCGCATGATGTTGCGTGTGTCATCATCAAGCGTGGAAGGGATGATGCCTGCATAGAACTCATCGGCTTCAGCTTTGCGATCGGCAAATGTGCGGTCAAACTCAGGGCCCAGCGGATCAGTGAGCTTTGCGTCTTTATTCTTTCTCAGCCGCAGACGAAGTGAGACTTCTCCGCCTGCCGGGATGTTTTGTGAATAGACGATGGCGGCTTTTGTTCCCTGCTGCGCAGGATTGACTGCCGTTTTCTCTCCGCTGATCAAGTAACGATGAAAAGCGTCTTTTACATACGGTGAAGAGCTATTAGCTCCGAAAATCCGTTCAAAGTTTGTTTCGTTTTCCGTGAAGAGCGGCGTACCGCCGTTTTGGAAATATAAAGAGTATTCGGCCAGCTCAAAATCCTTGGCCAAAATCGAGCTGGTATCTTTATTCAATGAGAGGGAAGGCTTTGGCTTGTTTGCCCATGACCAGGTGTTGCGCAGCCAGAGCGTTGGCAACAAATGCAGCGCGGCCGCTTCCGGTCCGCGATTGATGGCCGTGATGCGAATACAAATGTCGTCCCAATCCGCCTTTGCGTATTCCACAAAAACATCAAAGTAGCGATCATCATCGAAAATTCCTGTATCCATCAGCTCATATTCAGGATCGCTCCGCGTGCGCCGGTGATTCTCTTCCACCAGCTTCGCATATGGATACTCCGCCTGAGGATACTTGTACAGATACTTCATGTAGGAATGCGTCGGCGTGGAATCCAGGTAGAAGTAATATTCTTTTACGTCCTCGCCGTGATTGCCCTCTTCACCATTCAGGCCAAAAAGCCGCTCTTTCAGGATCGGGTCGCGGCCGTTCCACAGCGCCAAAGCAAAACAGAGTCTCTGATGACGGTCACACAAACCAGCCAGCCCATCTTCATTCCAGCGATACGCGCGCGACCGTGCATGATCATGGGGAAAATAGTCCCAGGCTTCGCCCGTGGCGCTATAGTCCTCGCGGACCGTGCCCCATGCGCGCTCGCTCACATAAGGCCCCCAACGTTTCCAGTGGGCCCTGCGATCATGCGATTCTTTGAGCCTTATCTCTTCTTTTGTCATGTACGAATCTTTCAACAGTAGTGCTGCAATGGCACGGGCAATATGAATTTTTGATGTATCAACTGCGCTGTGGTTAGTTTTTCATCTTTTCATCTGTCGACGCATCAGCGTGTCCAGTCCAGCTTTGGTCTTTTCATATTCTTCTGCAGAAATTTTTCCGCTCAGGCGATCGGACTCCAACTGGAAGAGTTCGTCTTTCAGTGCATCGACTAAATCGCTTCCGTCTGATGCCGTCTGCACATTTGCTCTGCGCTGGCCGCTCCTTGTTTTGTTGTCTGGTGGATTGGAACTGGCCGTGGCTTTGCGCCACAATAAAAACCCTACGCCGGCGATCAAAACAATAATTCCTGCAATCCAGTAGGAGGAAATGCTGAAGTGTGAGGTCGCTGGATTATTTGTCGACGGCTGAGGCGCTTCACCGCCAGTGCCCTCTTGTGGCCCTTCCGAGGCCATTCCCTCGCCGGAAATCCGGAAGCTCACCGGCTGGTTCGCGCCAACATTCTTCAGAAAAAAGACTGATAAGTTACCTTCATCTCGATCCTGCGCAAATTCGCTGGAAGCGTCGGTAAGCTTCATGCTCTTGGGAAGCAGTACTCCCAGTTCGCCCAGCGGCGTGCCCGGCGTGAAGGAGAAGTCATACTGGCCGATATATGGCAGCTGATAATTCACCTCAAATCTGGTTTCGCCCGGACGGACAGGAAAATCAAACGCGTATTGGTTCTTCACTCCTGATGGCACTGGATTCACCGTGATCGGCATTCCGCTTGGCCCTGTGGTGGAAGCTTCGCCTATGCGCGCGCCAACTGGCAGCGTGATAAAAAAAGTCTGGTTGCCGATGCGGCTGCGCGGCGGCTGTGATTGATTGCTCAGCACATACATGTCATTCACATCAAGATTGCCGCTGCCTGCCTGGAAATGAAAAACACGCGCCGTAGTGGTTATGTTATCCAGCTGCGTTGCCGCGTCATAGACAGTGATATCGGCCGAGGTAGCGCCCGGGGGAATAGCTTTGAAATATCCCACGCTCTGCCGCGTTACGCGCAACAGGTGCTGCGCGTTGTCATCAGGGATATCGAATGAAAAATGGCCCTGGCTGTCTGTCTTGGTATGCGCCACTTCGTCCATGCCGCTGGAGAGCGCAAGTAAAGTAACTTCATCGCCCACTGAAGGCTTGTTCGTGGTGCCGTTTGTGACCGTTCCGGTAAGCTGCGCCGCAAAAACGGAGGGCGCAGCGAGCAGGCAAAACGCTAAGAGTGCAATCAGGGTTCTATCTTTCAAAGCTTCAGCTCCGGCTACGGATCTCTCTTCTCTGCTTTGCTGCGGGTCCCCTTACTTTGACTGCTTTTTGGCCCAGGTATCTTTCAATGCCACGGTGCGATTAAAGACTAATGCGCCGGCTTTGGAATCTGTATCCACGCAGAAATATCCCAGTCGCTCAAACTGAAGGCGCATGCCCGGTGTAGCCGTCTTGAGTGAAGGCTCCAACTTGGCATCGCTAACGACTTCCAGCGAATTTGGGTTCAAATTGGCAGTGAAGTCCTTGCCATCCGGTACATCATTGGGATCTGGATTGGTGAACAGGTTGTCATAGATCCGGACTTCAGCATTGATGGCATGCGCCGCTGACACCCAGTGGATCGTCGACTTCACCTTGCGGCCATCTGGCGCATTGCCACCATGCGTTGCCGGATCATATGTGACGTGGACCTCCACCACTTCGCCCTGATCGTTTTTCACCACGCTTCTGGCAGTGATGAAGTATCCATAGCGCAGACGCACTTCTTTTCCCGGCGAGAGGCGGAAGTATCCTTTCGGAGGCACTTCCTGAAAGTCTTCGCGCTCAATATAAAGCTCACGTGAGAACGGGACTTTGCGCGTGCCAGCGCTTTCATCTTCAGGATTGTTCACCGCATCCATCTCTTCCGTCTGGCCTTCAGGATAGTTATCAATCACCACCTTCAGCGGACGCAGCACGCCCATCACGCGCTGCGCGCGTTTGTTCAGGTCCTCGCGGACAAAGTGCTCCAGCATGGCCAGTTCAATAGTGCCGTTGGTCTTGGTCACGCCGATGTTGGCTACAAAATTCCGCAGCGCCTCTGGTGTATAACCGCGGCGGCGGATGCCGGAAAGAGTTGGCATGCGCGGATCATCCCAGCCACTCACGCGGCCTTCCTGAACCAGTTGCAGCAGACGGCGCTTGCTGAGCAGCGTATAAGTCACGTTGAGCCGGTCAAACTCCATCTGCTGTGACGGAAAAATCCCCAGCTCTTTGATAAACCAGTTATAGAGCGGCCGATGCGACTCAAACTCCAGCGTGCACATGGAGTGCGTGATCTTCTCCAGCGAGTCTGACTGGCCATGCGCGTAGTCATACAGAGGATAGATACACCACGTGTCGCCGGTACGGTGATGCGGCTTATGCAGAATGCGGTACATCACCGGATCTCGCATGTTCAGGTTCGGCGAAGCCATATCAATCTTCGCGCGCAGGCACCGCGAGCCATCTGGAAATTCGCCGGCCTTCATACGGGCAAATAAATCCAGGTTCTCTTCCACTGCGCGATTGCGATACGGGCTTTCTTTTCCCGGCTCGGTCAGCGTGCCACGATACTGCCGGATCTCGTCGGCGTTCAAGTCATCCACATAAGCTTTGCCGCCTTTGATCAGCTGCACAGCCCAGTCATAGAGCTGCTGGAAATAATCAGAGGCGTAGTAAAGGCCATCCCACTCAAAGCCAAGCCAGCGCACGTCCTGCTGGATGGAATCGACATACTCGGTCTCTTCTTTTTCCGGATTCGTGTCGTCAAAACGCAGGTTTGTGCCGCCGCCAAATTCGTCTGCCAGGCCAAAATCCAGACAGATGGCCTTGGCATGGCCAATATGCAGATAGCCATTGGGTTCGGGAGGAAAGCGCGTCCAGATGCGGCCGTTGTGCTTGTTGGTTTTCAGGTCATCGATCATCGCATCGCGGATGAAGTTCGATGGACGTACCGGCTCGCCTGCGGTCTCTGGAGCTTTCTGACTGTCCTTAACTTCGCTCATATTCTTTAATATTAAGTCCTTCGCCACGATTACACGTGAAGGGTTACCCTCCCCCTCCTGCTTCAACCCCGAAAAATATAGACTTACACGATTCAACCCCGGGGTTAACCCATCTCAACCCCAGCTTCTCGCCTGCAATATCCGGCTAAAAGCAGGGCGCGAATTGCGGTTAAACCATTGCAAATAAAAGACTTATTATAGAGCTAATCATTTCCGCTGTCAATCGATTCCATATCAAACATCCTAATCAACAATCCCTGCGGTTGTTCACACTGCGTCAACCCCACATCTTGTGTTTTCTCGTCGTCACGCTGACAATTCTTCTTTGGAGGTCTTCTTCATGTTCCGAACGCCTCGCACTTATTTCTGTCTCATTCTTTTGCTCGCAGCCATCGCCGCCTCCGCCCAGAACAGCCAGCAATATTCTCCCAAGGCGCAGGAGCGCATCATCAAAGAGGTCCGGCACCGCATTCTCATGCTTCCGGAGCTGGGCACTTTTGACAACATTGCGTTCAAGCTCGATGGCTATAACGTAACGCTCGTTGGACAGGTGCGTGACGCCACGCTCAAAGGCGATGCCGAGCGCGTGGTGAAGAAGATTGAAGGGGTGGAGCATGTGGACAATCGCATAGAAATCCTGCCTGCCTCGCCGGGCGACGACCGGCTCCGCCGCGAACTATTTAACGCCATCTATCGCTACGGACCGCTGCAGCATTACGGCATCGGTTCCAACCGGCCCATTCGCATCATCGTAAGTGGTGGCCACGTAACGCTGGAAGGCGTGGTTGATCGCGAATCCGACAAGAACCTGGCTGGTATGCGCGCCAACGGCGTGCCTGGGATCTTTTCTGTAGAAAATAATCTGGTAGTTCCCGGAAAGAATAAATAGAAGGTTAACCACTCGACCTATCTACTAACTTCTAGTATCTACGTAAACTTCGTTTAGCATTCCTAAGCAAAACTATAGCTCTGCTTGCCTGGCAATCACAAATCTTCATCAATCAACATGCGCTTTTTTTCAACGGATAGGGTCAAATTCCGTAAAGCGTCGAAAGCTTCTGGCTCCTTCCAAAATCGGCGCTCGCGGGGCCGGTAGGTTTTCCGGGAGCATGCTGGCCCTGAATGGAGAGGTTACGCATGCCACAAACATTAGAAGAAAGCGCCCCGGTTCTACGTAAAGCTACTCATGCACACAAAACGCTGGGCATGTCCGCACAGCGTTCCATCGCCACATGGCTCATGCTGGCCAGCATGATGGTCTGCATGGGAAATTCAGCATTAGGAGAAGGCCTAAACTTCCCTGATCCACAAAACACAACTGCCAACCAATCGCCGCAAGACACACCTCAAGATCAACAACAATCGCTTCCCAACAAGGCGGGATTCACACTGCCTGCGGGCACCAAGCTGCCACTGGGATTGGTGCGTCCGCTTTCAGTCAAATCCGCGAAGCCTGGAATGTCTGTTTATCTGCAGGTAACGTTTCCTGTAAGCGTCGGCCAGCAGATGCTGGTTCCGCCGGGAACCTATGTCCAGGGCGTGATTGAAAAGATCATCCGTCGTGATAGAAGCCGGGCGACGCTGGAATTCACCATGCGCTCCGCCAGCCTGATTTTTTCCAACGGATATACGGTAACGATCACCGGCAACGTTACGGTATCCCCGGCGACGGCCGATCTGATTTCTCCACCAGCTTCGCCCGTATCAACCGGTGAAGCAGTTCCAGTAATGGCTGCCCTTGGAGGGCCGCCGGCACTTCCGCCGCTGCCGCCATTGCCTCAACCGGGCAATGGAGCACGGGATGCAATCATTGGAATTGGAATCGCAGGAGCTGCCGCCGCGGTGTTTGGGTTCATCTTCGCCGTGCATCACAGCGATATCGAGATGGAGACAGGAACGCCGATGGAAATTATTCTCGCCGCGCCGGTTTCGCTCGATGTCAATCAGGCGATGTCAGCGGTGCAGCAATACGATCAGCAAACTAAAAATGCTCCGCCTGAGATCGTGCAGCCGCCAAAGAAACCAGCCATTTGTTACGACTCGGGTTCAGCGGGAACTCCAGATACGGTTATTCCCGGCACTCCAGGAACGCCTGACACAGTAATCCCGGGCGTCAATGGCGCGCCAGATACTGTGATTCCCGGAATACCAGCAACGCCCTCGACGGTCATCCCAGGAACTCCGGGCACGCCACCCAGCAGCTATCCATGCCCCAGGTGAAGAGGTAAAAGCCAAAAGATGTAAGCAAAACGAAGCGGCCTGTGTCCCACCATGGCCGCTTCATTGATTCAGGGGATGTCATTCGTGAACTGTAAAGACTACATTCATCCTGCGAGCTACTGGCTTACCGTCTTCGGTTGCGGGAGCAAATCTCCATTTTTTTGCCGCCTGGATTGCGATTTTATCCAGAGCCGGATCGAGTGAGCGATCGACTTTTATGGCGAACGGTACTCCGTCAGCTCCCACAATCAAGGAAAGCATGATCTCTCCGTTCTTTTTTAACCCTACATGGGAAAAATCTGGGTCGGGATCGTGAATAGGCCTTGGCAGCTTGACATCAGGACCAGACTCTTTGAAGCACGCAAAATTCGCGGCATCATTAGTGTCTCCTTCCTCCTTATAGATTGCCTTCTGCGGATAAGCACACAGCGGCCGCGTAAATTCCACCTTGCTGCGGTCCTGGCCTGCATATTTGGTGGCGATAATCCGGTCCGGCGCCACGCCTTTCTCCACCCACTGCTCCAGCGCCAGCTGAATATCATGCTGCGCGTCGCCTGCCGGGACGATCTCTCCAAAGCTGGTAGCTCCTGGCCCTCCGGCGCAGTGTTGCATGCCGGGCACCATGAAGAGCCGCATGAAGGAATCCGTTGCGTGCGGGCCTAACGTGAATTGAACAGTGTCAAAATATTGGACTGACCCAAGCGGCGGCAGCGCGGCATCACTCCATCCGTGATACACAATCAACTTTCCCCCGCGTGACATAAATGGCTTCAGGTTCGGATCGGTGGCATTGAAATTTCCTCCCTGCCAATCAGTAGCTATCGTGAGTGCTTTTTCAATATCGTAAGTATTCAAATCCACCGGGCCGCCTGCACCGATCATATTGTTGAAAAAACCGCTAGCAAAAAGAGTTTGCCAGTCTTTGCCCGGCCCCAGGCTGATCCATGTGATCCATCCGCCGGGCCCCTGTTCGCCGCCGGGAAAAAATCCCGGAAACAACTGCTTGCCTTTCGCATCCACCGGACCAGCATAGATTTTCTTGAGCGCAGCCACCTGCGGGGCGGTCAGGCAGCTGTCAGAATCTCCCTCTTTGCAAAGCAGCACCTTAGGATCAAAATGGCATTCGCGCGGATCATTCAGCACGCCATCTTTCACGCCATCCCTGGCGTCGCAGGCCTCCGCAACAGCATTGGCAATCGCGGGAATTTTGTTTGCGGTGATATAGGCATCGCCCTGTGTCGCCTGAATGTTCCACATAAACGTGGCAAAGACCGGCGTCCAGTAATTGGCGGGAGCGCCAGCCAGAATGCCGTCATAGTCTTCCGGGAAGCGCTGCGCCTCCATCAGACCCTGACGTCCGCCGTTGGAACACGCCGCAAAGTAAGATTTCTTAGCCGGCTCGCCATAAAACGCCTGGATGATCGCCTTGGCTTTGACCGTCATCTCATGAATGGCGCGCCAGCCAAAATCAATAATCTTGTCCGGATGTCCCTTGGCCCAGCTTGCGTCGATTGGGCTTCCACTGTGCCCTGTATCGGTACTGGCAGTGGCATAACCTTGCGCTAGCGCCGCTCCCATGGAGGGATAGATAATCTGTCCGGCAAATCCCCCGTTGCCCTCTGCGCGAAATTTCCCGTTCCATCCTGTCAGTGGCAGCCAGACCTCTACCTTGATGTCAGAATCTTTCGCTGGCGTAAGCGTCGCCATTACGCGGCAAAACGCCGGAAGATTTTTAACCGACGCTGGCGGCGCAACACTGCCGCCGGGCAACGCAAATTCGCCTGCAGCCACCGTCTGCGCCGAGGTGATGGTGGTATCAGGCAGCTTTAAGGTTAAAAGGCTTTCACAAGTGGTGGCGAAGGCCGAAGAGGCAAAGAGTAAAAGCAGCAGTGTTAATAGAAAATAGAGTTCGCGGTTCGAGTTTTTCACGGCGGCAGTATAGCGATTCAGAATGGATTGTCGCTAGTCCGGCTGGTCATTGCTTATCACTGTGCTTGCCCGCCATGTATCGAGCAAAAGAAAATAATCCGGAAAAGCGGTAGCTGGGGTCGACGTAGCGTTCAATCACATAGAAAGCAAAGTAATAAAAGCGGCAGAAGCTCCAGATACAAATCGCCAGAAGCAACACAGTCCTGAGTGACTTCTGCTCCGTGTAAAGCAGCAGGGCTGCAGTCAGCCCAAGTACGAGGAAGAGCAAGCCTTTGAACTTGATCCAGGTTGAACTGGTAAGCCTTCATGCCATCGATGATAACGAAACCGCCAAATTCACTCCCAACGGCAGTTTGGGTGAGTAATCATCCGTTCTCTGCCCTTTGGTTATCTTTCGGCGGCGCGGCAACGGATCAACAATACCGCCATGGCAAGCGCAACAACGTATGAACTGCAGTCCGGCACCATCGATGCCATTGCTCCCGGCCGCGTGCGTTTTATTGAGCATCTGGGACAACGCATCCTTTTTATCAATTACGCGCACTGTGATGTGGCGATGCTGAAGGCCGTGGCAGAAGAGGGCCATCGCGTGATCAGCCGCGAACCGTTGAACTCCGTTCTCACGCTCAATGATGTGACGGGCACCACCTTCGACAAGGAATCCGTCGCTGTATTGCAAGCCAAGGTCGCCGGAAACGCGCCGCATGTCCGCCGCGCTGCCGTGATCGGCATCAATGGATTGCAGCGCTTGATCTATGAAGGTGTCCAGGCATTTTCCCGCCGCAGAATTCCGCATTTTGAAAGCCGCGAAGAAGCCCTGCGCTGGCTGGTTCAGGAAATAACCGTTTAAGACAAGCTGAAAATCCAAGTTAAGAAAATCCCACAATTGCCGATTTCTTATCCCTGAGTAGTCTGCCGGGGAGTTGGCCTTGCTTGAGCTATGGCCCAAAGCCGCTTCCCAGGCGCCGGGCTACGTTCTGGGAGCTTAATCAATGTTGCGAACGATCCGCCTGCTTTGCCTGTCACTTATTGCCCTAAGCTGCGTGGCCCATGCGCAGGAGCAGCCAAAACGATTGGTTGCCGTGCTGGATTTTGACAGCCGAGCGGTCGATGACAACGCCGCCGCTCTCTATGGCAGCAGCCATGAGGTCGGTCGCGGCATGGCCGCTCTGCTGACGGAAAAGCTGCTCAAAGACGGCCGGTATCGCGTGATTGAACGCAAAGCCATGGACAGCATGCTGGCCGAGCAGAATATTCCCATCAACCTGCGTACTGATCCTGCCGCGCTGGCAAAAGTAGGCAAGCTAATGGGGCTGGATGGCGTGATCGTCGGCTCAGTCACCAAGTTCAATCGCAAAGAATCACATCCTGATACGCTGAGCGCTGCAAGATTAAAAAAGGGCGAGTTGAAAGCAGTCTGCGGCCTGAATGCCTTTCTGGTGGATACCCGCACAGGAGAAATACTGATTTCAGCCACAGGCGAAGGCGAATCCTCCGGGCCCGGAACTTCCTTCTTCAAGGGTGGATGGCTGAGCCAGCAGCTGTTCGACGAGAACAATGATTCAGGCAGCAACATTGGATTTGATATCTATCTTCCCAATTTTGACCAGACGCTGATGGGTGAAGCCGTAACCAAAGCTATCAACTCCATTGGCACACAGCTTGATTCCCGGGCCACGTTTCTGCCGGCGCGACGGCTGGAAATTTCTGCCCTGGTGGCAGATGTAAACGATAACCTGCTCACCATCAACATGGGCGGCAAGACCGGATTGAAAGTTGGCGACAGGCTGGAAATCGTCCGCACCGTCCGCCTGATACCTGATCCAAAGACCGGAAAAATCCTGAGAGTTCTCAGCAGCAAGATTGGCGATGGGACAGTAATTGAGGTCAACACGGAATTCGCTACGCTCAGCTTCAAAGGAGCTGAGGATCCAAAGATCGGCGACACCGCCACAACCCAGCATGAGTTGTGGAGCACACTTCCGTCGGTCTCAAACGGTGGCCAGGGTCCGGCCATTGATGGCCATATGTATTATTCCGCGCACTAATTTTCTTGTTCCGCCAGCAAGCTCAAATGGTCTCAATTGAATGAGCGCAGCAGGGCAAAATCGGGCGATTGTTGCCTCGCTGCTCGTGGGGTATAAGGGTCACACCCTGATACCCCTTTATTTTTTTTCTGCCACCCTGACACAACAGCGCAGGCTGCGATGACACAGCCGCGTGATTTTGGGATATACAATCAGCGGTAAACAAAAAACAGTCGCGTTTACTTTTCCTTTTTCCCGTTCTTTGGCTCTTTGCCGTTTTTCGCTTCAGCAGCCTTGGCTACAGCCTGCTGCAGTAGCGAGTGATCCACCACGCGCTGCATGTCGATCAGCGGCGCGGGCTTGCCGGTCCAGATTTCAAACTGGCGAGCGCCCTGTTGTACAAACATCTCTGAGCCAGGAATTACGTGCATGCCGCGCGCGCGTGCCATCTTCATCATTTTCGTTTCAGCCGGGTTATAGACCATCTCAAAGAAGTATTTGGCCTTCATCTCCTGCTCGGTGAGCGGCAACGGATCGCGATTGCCTTCCATGCCGGCCGGAGTGGCGTTGATGATCACGTCAAACTCCAGCTTCTTGAGCATGGTCTTGTTGATCACTTTTGCCCGCGCCTGCTTGGCCAGCTTCTGCGCCGCGGCGGCCGTGCGATTCAAAATGAAAACTTCCGCTCCGCGTTCTTTCAGCCCAAACACGGCTGCACGCGCTGCGCCGCCTGCGCCCAGCACCAGGATTCTTGCGCCTTGCAGACGGATGCGCATTTCCAGGGGACGCACTACGCCATTCACATCAGTATTGAAGCCGTAAAGATTCCCTTCCTGGCTGCGTACCACGGTGTTGCAGGCTCCGACTTTCGTGGTCCAGGAGTCGCTTTTGTCCAGCTCTTTCAGAATCTGCTCTTTGTACGGCATGGTGATGCTAAGGCCGGCCAGCGGAATATCGTTCACGCAGGCGGAGAGATCACTCAAGGTCTTGGCATGCAACGCCAGATAGACAGCATTTACATTCTCACGGCGAAATGCCGTATTCAACATCGCGGGTGAAAGCGAATGCGCCACAGGATCGCCGGCCACGCCATAGACACGGGTCGCGGCATCTACCTGCTCAATGCGATAGGTATCGCGGAGCGCTCGGGCCGTCAATTGTCCCGGCGCAGTCTCTTCCCCGATATTGGTTGAGCCAAAGGTAAACTGGCTCCCGGCGCGGACGCTCAGCACACGGCTGATCACGCCCAGCTCTCCCATGCACAGGCCAATCAGGGAGTGCTCATGGCTGTATTTTTCCAGGAACTTCATCATGACCACGTTGTCATAAAGCGAGTTGGCCGTGGTTACGATCTTGATGAAGTCGGCCGGAAACTCCTTGATTTTGGCGAAGGTCTCTTCCAGCTTTTTGGTGCCGCGAAAGTCATGGTAAGAGACAATCAGGTTGGCTGAACGGCGCAATTTGGCAAAATCCGCGGGTTTAAGGTGCGCGGCGCTCTCCATCTCGATATCCACTAGATGGCATCCCAGGGCAGCTGCCTTGGTCAGGACATCCACCTCGGCGGCAATCGATCCGCGGAACTTCCCCCCGGTGGCAGCCCGGCGGCAAGTAGCCACAATCAGGGCTTCCGGATGGTACTCCACAAAAGTCTTCAGCTTGGCCAGACCCAAGGCAGGCTTGGGGAGATAGTCTAACCTGAACTCAACAAAGGGGTTATCGCGGACTACCAGGTCCGCTTTCTGGACCATGTCCACCGGATTGGAGGCAGCAATGGCCACACAGACCCGGGGCAGCCGGGCCGGCAGGAATCTTGGAGCGTTACTGGATGACGTTGCAATCATTCAATTTAACAAGGCTCGCCATCATACGTGAGCGAAAATCACAGATTCAAGCACCGAATGCAAGAAGTGAATAGAACTTCTGTAATTAAGCGTATCTCCTTAGTAAATAAGAGTTTAGTTGAAGTCGTGGGAATAGCGGTGATATGTTCCATCCGGACTATTACGCGTTCAAGCCGAAGAACAGGTGTCTTCTTCGCAGAGGGTAGGGGAGGAAGTATGAAAAAAGTGGGACTGGCAGTGCTGGCATTTGCGGGATTATTTACAAGTTTGGGAGTTTCACAACAACCGCAATCCGCTCAGCCACAGAACTCTAAACAGCGCGCCGCCGATCTGAATCTGGGAGATGCCCCCACTCCCGTTGATATGTATTGCTCTGGCTTTATTACAACAGAAAAAGTGCCGGACAAGCTTTTTGTTGCTGCAGGCCACAACAGCCCGGACCAAAGCCGCTATGGCGGCGCTTCTGACACGATCTTTATTCACGGCCACGACATGAAAGAAGGCGAGCGCTACCAGATTATCCGGCGCGTGAAAGATTCAAACCATTACGAGCTTTATCCGGGAGAAGCCTCAGCCATCCGCAACGCCGGTCAGGCTTATTTCGAACTCGCCGTCGTGAAGGTTGTTGACGTACAGAAAAATACAGGCGTCGCAAAATTTGAGATGAGCTGCGCAGACGTAATGCCCGGCGACCTTGCCATACCGCTGGTCGAGCGCCAGGCTCCTCCGTTCCGCAAAGTTTCTCTGGATCGTTATGCTCCGCCGAATGGAAAACCCGTGGGCAGAATCATCATGGCCCAGGAGTTCGACGATTATCTGGGATCGAAATACAAGGCTTACATCAATCTTGGCGCCAACAAGGGATTGAAGCCCGGTGACTATCTGCGCGCCACGCGGACATATTCTTACACTTACCATGATTTTGAAGCAGGTCTCTCTCTGAAGGCCAGCGTTTATGAAGACACGCAGGACCATCCACAGAATCTGCCCATGGGCGATGTTTCCAGTCTGCCGCGGCGCACTCTGGGTGACATGATTGTTCTTCAGGTCCATCCAAAGAGCGCGACCGTCATGGTACTGACTGCGCTGGAAGATATTCACGTGGGAGATGGCGTTGAAGTGATGGATACCGCAGACGCGCCCGTCCTGCCGCCCATCAGCCCATCGTTCAGCAACGCTCCTGCGCCGGAAGCCAGCAACAATGCGAACGTTACGCCTCCGCGCATTACCTGCTCAGCTTCACCAACAAGTTTGCGCGCAGGTGAAAGCTCCAACATTACGTGCGATGCGGTGAGCGCCGACAATCGCCCAATCAACATTACCTACGTCGCCAATGGCGGCAAACTATCTTCCAACCGTAACCAGGCGACGCTGGATACAAGCGACACCGGCCCCGGCCCGATCGCAGTTCGCGCGACCGCATTTGACGATCGCCAACTCAGCGCCTCAACTGTGCTGACGGTCAATGTGGAAGCGCCCGCGCCTGCCGCGCCAACAGCCCAGAAGCTGATGGAGCTGGAATTCAAGCCGAGCAGCGGTTATGTTGACAACCGTTCCAAGGCTGTTCTGGATGATGTTGCGTTGAAGATGCAGCAGGATCCCAGCTTGAACGCCGTTCTCTCTGGTTCTGCCGATGCAGGTGAGCCTGCCAGCATGGCTTTGCAGCGCGCGCAGAACTCCATGACTTATCTGACCAAGTCCAAAGGCATTGATGCCAGCCGTATTCAGACCAAGGCAGGCACGGAGCCGGGACGCAAAGTAGAAGTCTGGACATTGCCTGCGGGAGCGGCATTGCCGGGAGCCGCGCCAGCGCAGCCACCGCAAGGGGCCCAGCCAGATGGCGATTCCCAGCAGCAGCCTGTAGCGGTACCGCCAAGCACAGCTCCTGAGCCGACTCCTGCAGCCACTCCGCAGGCAACGCCGCCACAGTTCTAAAATCAACCGAATCTTTAAAAGGGCACAGCTTCAGGCTGTGCCTTTTTGTTTTCCCGCGAATTTCTTTTTTGCGCGTAATTGAGATAGTCTGCACGGCATGAAATCTTCCGCATTGTGTTTGTTGATGGCTTGCTTTCTGGCGTGTGGCATCGCTCCGGCCCAGCAGGGTCAAGATTATGACGTCCTGATTCAAAACGGCCGCATCATCGATGGCACAGGCAATCCCTGGTATGAAGGCGACGTGGCGATTCGCGGCGACCGAATTGTCGCCATCGGCAAACTGGCAAATGCAAGAGCAAAGCGCGTGATCAACGCCAAAGGCATGGTGGTTTCGCCGGGATTCATCGATATGCTTGGCCAATCAGAAGATTCTCTGCTGATTGATAACCGCTCCACCAGCAAACTCTCGCAAGGCATTACCTCTGAGATCACCGGGGAAGGCGGATCCATCGCGCCGAACAATGCCAACACCATCGCGGCAGCTCAGCCCCAGCTCGATCCTTATCACCTGAAAATCGATTGGTACACGCTGGAGGATTATTGGAATCGGCTGGAGAAAAAAGGCACGCCCATCAACATTGGAACCTACGTGGGTGCGGCGCAGGTGCGGGAATATGTTCTCGGCGATGTAGACCGTGCTCCCACGCCACAGGAATTGGAAAAGATGAAAGCCCTGGTAGCGCAGGCCATGCAGCAGGGCGCCATGGGAGTCTCCACGGCACTGATCTATCCGCCGGGACATTACGCAAAGACAGAAGAATTGATCGAGTTAGCGAAAGTCGCGGCGCAGTACGGCGGCATCTATGCCTCGCACATGCGGAGCGAAGGATTGAATGAAGTGGCGGCGGTCCGCGAGGCTCTGCGCATTGGGCAGGAAGCGCATATCCCGGTGGAGATTTTCCATCTCAAGGTCAGCGGCAAGAGCCGCGCCGGCAACATGGTTCAGATCGTGAAGATGATTCAAGACGCACGCGATGCCGGGCAGGATGTGACAGCCGATATGTATCCGTATCTGGCTGGAGGCACGGCGCTGGCTTCGAGCCTGCCGCCCTGGGTGGCCGATGGCGGAACGAGCAAACTGCTGGAGCGGCTGAAAGATCCCGCGGTTCGGCAGCGGATTAAAACTGAGATGTCTGCCACCGGAGAACGCACGTGGGAGAATTTGTATCTCGATTCCGGCGGCGGTTCCGGCGTAATGATTTCTGCTGTTGTCAATCCACAGCTCAAGCAATTCACGGGCAAAACCGTGGCGGAGGTCGCCGAGATACAAAAGAAAGACCCGCTGGATGCGCTGTTTGATTTCGTCCTGGCCGACAATGGCCTTTCCGGCGCGCTCTATTTCATCGCGAGTGAAGAAGACCTGCAAACCGGCTTGAAGCAGCAGTGGACAAGCATCGGCCTGGACGCAGATGAAATGCCGCTGGACGGCCCTTTGTTTGAACCGCATGCGCATCCCCGGACCTTCGGCAGCATGCCGCGCTTTCTGGGACATTACGTCCGCGATCTGCAACTCATGCCGCTGGAGCAGGCAATCAGGAAGATCACATCCCTGCCCGCACAGCGGGAGCATCTGGTCGGCCGTGGATTGATCAAGGAAGGATTCTTTGCCGACATTACAATTTTCAATCCCGCCACAATTATTGACAAAGCCACCTACACACAACCGGCCCAACTTTCTGAAGGCGTGGAGTGCGTGCTGGTGAACGGCCAGGTTGTGTTTGAGAACGGGAAGGCCACCGGAGCCATGCCGGGCCGTGCACTAAAGAAGTTGCCGGCAAAGTAAGCAGAAAAACATGAAAAAAACTTGTGTTTTGCCCGCGATGACAGTATTGTGAATCAACTTTTGCGCAGTGGGGGCAATAAATGATGTTCTGCTCAGGATGCGGACGTGAAATGGCTGTCGCCGATCAGTTTTGCCCGGGATGTGGCAAGCCCAGTGTTCAATCCACCGCCATGGTTTCCGGCGCAAGCGCTGCGACAGCGCCCGCGCTGCAGCAACAGGTGATTGTTGTAAACCAGAAAAATCCCGGCATTGCCGCCGTTCTTTCCTTCTTCTGGTCGGGACTCGGCCAAATCTACAACGGCGAAATAGGCAAAGGCATCCTTCTTCTAATCCTTTATATGATTTCTGCCATGCTGATATTTGCCGTTGTTGGCATTATCACAACGCCGATTCTCTGGATCTACGGAATGATTGACGCCTACAAGACCGCGGAGAAGATCAACGCAAGCCAGAATCAGTCTCGGTGATTTTGTGTTCGCTCCACCTGAATCCTGATCAATCTTCAAAATCTGCCGGAAAAAATCCGCTGCAATTCCGCGCGAAAAGCGATAAAATCTTGCGTTATACGCCAGACAAGAATCGCTCATCCAGGGGCCTTGCCGAGTTAACAAATATTTACAAAACAAGGACGGTAAACCGGCTGCTCTACCGTCAAATAGTTATAGTTGGGAGCAAGTTTCCATCGGCACTTCTCTAGCGATGTCGGCCCCCGCCCGGTGATCTGCGATTGCTGAAATGTTGAAGTCTGTATAGGATTTCGAATTCCAAAAACTGCCCCGAGAGGACAGATGTTGAAATATTCTCCTTATTCATTGGCCGGACGTATTTGTGTGTGCGTCTGCCTCACCATGGTTCTGAGTGGCTGCGGTAAGACCAGCGCGGATTCTAAAAAAGGCGGACAAGGCAAACATGGTGGTTTCGGCGATATGGTCATTCCTGTTGCCGTGGCGAATGCTGAAGTTCGCGACCTGCCAGTGACCCTGAGTGGACTGGGTTCCGTTGAAGCCTTTAATACCGTCGCGGTCAAGAGCCGTATTGATGGGCAGTTAATTCAGGTAGCGTTCCATGAGGGCCAGGAAGTAAAACAAGGCGACCTGCTCGCTGTGATCGATCCTCGTCCTTATGAAGTTCAGCTGGCCCAGGCCCAGGCCACTCTTTTTAAAGATCAGTCAGCCTTGCGCGATGCCAAGGTCAATCTTGATCGCTTTCAGCAACTCTATAAAGACGGCGTCATCCCCAAGCAGCAGCTGGATACGCAGGATTCACTCGTTGGCCAATTCGATGGATCCGTCCGCGCCGATCAGGCGCAGGTCGATACGGTAAAACTGAATCTCGTCTATACGCGCATCACTGCGCCGGTAGGCGGGCGCGTAGGCCTTCGCCAGGTGGATATTGGAAACATTATTCACGCGGCAGATCCAAACGGGCTGGTGATCATCACCCAGCTACAGCCTATCGCCGTGATCTTCAGCCTGCCTCAGGACAATTTGCAGTCGGTTTATCAGCACATGAACAAAGGCAAGCTCACCGTGGAAGCGTACAGCCGCGACGACCAGACCAAGCTCACCACCGGCGCGCTGACTACGATCGACAACCAGATCGATACCACGACCGGCACAGGCAAGCTCAAGGCCGTCTTTGAAAATCGTGACCGCTCGCTCTGGCCCAATGAGTTTGTGAATATTCACTTGTTGCTGGAGGTGCGCAAGCACAACACCGTGGTGCCCACGGCGGCCATCCAGCGCGGCCCGCAGGGAACCTACGTTTACAGTGTGAAGGCAGACAAAACTGCAGCGATGCGCCCTGTGACCGTTTCTTTCAGCGATGGCACCTATGCGGCAATTGCGCAGGGCATCAATCCCGGTGACACCGTTGTGACAGACGGCCAGGACAAATTGCAGGAAGGCACGCATGTGGAAATCCGCAGCGGTGGCGCGCCCGGCTCCGACCAGCCTTCTTCTGAATCGGGTCAATAAATGGAAAAAGCTTCTTCGCCTCAAGATGTAGAGACGGCACCAAACACGCCGCATGGCGGACCATCAAGACTGTTCATTCTGCGCCCAGTAGCCACGTCACTGCTGATGATCGGCGTGCTTCTGGTGGGCTTCGTTGCCTATCTGCAATTGCCGGTCTCCGCGTTGCCGCAGGTCGACTACCCAACGATTCAAGTCATCACTTTTTATCCTGGCGCGGGGCCGGAAGTCATGGCTTCATCTGTCACCGCTCCCATGGAGCGCCAGTTCGGTGAGGTTCCCGGCCTGAGCCAGATGACCTCCACGAGCTCGTTTGGCAGTTCTGTCATTACGCTGCAATTCACGCTTGAACAGAACATTGACGTCGCCGAGCAGGAGGTGCAGGCCTCCATCAACGCGGCCACCACGTTCCTGCCGCGTGACCTGCCGAATCCGCCGATTTACAGCAAGGTCAACCCTGCTGATGCGCCGATCCTTACGCTTGCGCTCTCTTCCAGCAGCTTGCCGCTTTCGAAAATTGAGGATCTGGCTGATACGACGCTGGCGCAAAAAATTTCTCAGCTTACCGGCGTGGGCATGGTCTCCATCAGCGGCGGACAAAAGCCTGCTGTGCGAATTCAAGCCAATCCCACCGCGCTTGCCTCTTATGGGTTGAGCCTTGAAGACCTGCGCACCGTGCTTGGCCAGGCCAACGTGGATCAGGCCAAGGGCATTCTTGAAAATCAGCGTCAGGCCTTCACCATCTCCAGCAATGATCAGCTGGTCTCAGGAAATGAATATAAAGATGTGATCATTGCCTATCGCAATGGCGCTCCGGTGCGCCTGCATGATGTAGCCACCGTAATTGACGGCACGGAGAACAGCAAGCAGGCCGCATGGATGAACCTTTCGCCCGCGGTCATCGTCAATATTCAGCGCCAGCCGGGCGCGAACATCATCAGCGTAGTGGACCGCATTAAAAAAGTCCTGCCGCAGATGCAGAGCGCGCTGCCGGCTTCGGTAAAAGTTGACGTCCTCACCGACCGGACACAGACCATACGCGCTTCCGTAGAAGATGTGCAGTTTGAAATGTTGCTCACCATCGCGTTGGTAATACTGGTAATTTTTCTCTTCTTGCGGAATCTACGGGCGACCATTATTCCGGGCGCGGCCGTGCCGCTCTCCATCGTCGGCACTTTTGCCGTGATGTACATGCTGGGTTACAGCCTGGATAACCTCTCGCTGATGGCGCTTACCATCTCCACCGGATTTGTTGTGGATGACGCCATTGTGATGATCGAAAACATCGATCGCTTTCTGGAAGAGGGCCATCCGCCGCTGGAAGCTGCGCTCATGGGCGCAGGACAGATCGGTTTTACCATCATCTCGCTGACGGTCTCGTTGATCGCCGTGCTGATCCCTCTGCTGTTCATGGGCGATATCGTCGGCCGGCTCTTCCGTGAATTTGCTGTCACACTTTCTGTAACCATTGTGATTTCGGCTCTGGTTTCATTGACGCTCACGCCGATGATGGCCGCCCGGCTACTGAAAGATCCCAAGAAGGCGAAACACGGACGCTTCTATCAGGCTTCAGAGCGGGCCTACGAGCGCGTCATCGAATATTACGGACGCACCCTGACGTGGGTGCTCAAGCACCAGACTGCAACGCTATTAGCGACTCTGGGGGCGCTGGCGCTGACGCTGTGGTTATATGTGATCGTGCCGAAAGGATTCTTCCCGGTGCAGGACACTGGCGTGATTCTGGGAATTTCTGAAGGGCCGGAAAATGTTTCGTTCGTCTCCATGTCTGACCGCCAGCAGCAGCTGGCCAAGGTGATCCTGAATGACCCGGATGTAGAGAGTCTCTCTTCGTTCATCGGGATTGACGGCACCAACACCACACAGAACAGTGGACGTATCCAGATCAACCTGAAGCCTCATGAAGACCGTAACGTCACGGCATCTTATATTATCCGCCGTTTGCAACCGCAGCTGGCCAAGGTGGAAGGCATCACGCTGTACATGCAGCCGGTGCAGGACCTCACGGTGGAAGATCGCGTAAGCCGCACGCAATTTCAATATTCGCTGGAAGATACCGATCCCAACGAGTTGAATGATTGGTCCGCGAAAATCCTGGCCAAGCTGCGCACGATCCCCGAGTTGCGCGATGTTGCCAGCGATCAGCAAAACGGCGGCCTGAAAGCTGATCTGGTCATTGATCGCGATACGGCGGCGCGTTTCGGCATTCTGCCGCAGACAATCGACGACACTCTGTATGACGCCTTTGGCCAGCGGCAGGTATCCACCATCTTCACGCAGTTGAACCAGTATCACGTTGTGCTGGAAGTGGGACATCAGTTTCAGGATGATCCCAGCGACCTCAGCAATATCTATGTGAAGTCGAATACCGGGCAGCAGGTGCCGCTTTCAACTTTCAGCCATTTCACCACGTCGCCTGCGCCTCTCGCTATCAACCATCAGGGACAATTCCCGGTGGTGACCATCTCCTTCAACCTTGCGCCCGGAGAATCACTGGGCACGGCAACCAAAAAGATCGCCGAGGTGGAGCAGCAGATGGGCATGCCGGCCAGCATTCATCCCAGCTTCCAGGGAACAGCCGCGGCATTTCAAAATTCACTCAGCTCTGAGCCCTGGTTGATTCTGGCAGCTCTGGTCACGGTCTATATTGTGCTGGGCGTTCTGTATGAAAGCTACATTCACCCGATCACGATTCTCTCCACCCTGCCCTCGGCCGGCGTCGGCGCGATTCTGGCGCTGATCCTCACCGGCAACGATCTGACTGTCGTGGCGTTGATCGGCATCATTCTGTTGATTGGTATTGTGAAGAAAAACGCCATCATGATGATCGATTTTGCGCTGGTGGCGGAGCGCAAAGAAGGCAAGGCGCCGGAAGAAGCCATCTATCAGGCGAGCCTGCTGCGCTTCCGCCCGATCATGATGACCACCATGGCCGCGCTGCTGGGCGCTGTGCCCCTGGCTTTTGGACGCGGCACCGGATCAGAGTTGCGGCATCCGCTGGGCATAACGATTATCGGTGGACTGCTGCTGAGCCAGTTGTTCACGCTCTATACCACGCCGGTGATCTATATCTGGTTTGATAAGCTGGCACGCAAATTTTCGCGCTTCCAGATCGGCAATGAGATTGAACCGGAAAAGCATCCTGTGGGAGCGGATTGATGAACATCTCTGCTCCATTTATCCGGCGACCTGTAGCCACATCCCTACTCGCTTGCGGCGTGATGATTGCCGGCATTCTGGCTTACACACGCCTGCCCGTTGCGCCTATTCCGCAGGTGGAGTATCCGGTTATCAGCGTTGGCGCTTCGCTGCCGGGTGCAAGCCCTGAGACCATGGCATCTTCTGTTGCTACGCCTCTGGAGCGCCAGTTTGGGCGCATCGCCGGGGTCAACCAGATGACCTCAACCAGCCAGCTAAGCTCCACGAACATAACGCTGCAATTTGATCTCACGCGCAACATTGATGCCGCCGGGCGAGACGTGCAAGCGGCCATCAACGCCGCTCTGGGACAGCTGCCACAAAACCTGCCGACGCGCCCGGGATGGCACAAAGTGAATCCGGCCGACGCGCCGATCATGATTCTCTCGCTCACATCAGAAACCATTACCAAGCCGCGCATGTATGACATTGCCGATTCCATCCTGGCGCAGAAGCTTGCGCAGGTGGCTGGAATCGGACAGGTGTTCGTGGGAGGCGGCGCAAGGCCAGCCGTGAGGGCGGAGATGAATCCCACTCTGCTCAGCAAGCTGGGCGTGGGCGTAGAGCAGGTGCAAGCTGCGCTGGGAGCGGCCAATGCAAACAAGCCGAAAGGAGAGATCGCCAACGCCATCAATGCCTGGCAGATCACAGATAACGACCAGATTTTCAAAGCCGACGACTACAAAAACATTATCGTTGCGCGCAATGGGACCGGCGTTGTTCGTTTGCAGGACGTGGCAACAGTCCAGGATTCGGTAGAAGACATCCGCAATACCGGCGTGGCCGATGGAAAGCCCGCGGTGCTGATGATTATTTTCCGCCAGCCCGGCGCCAACATTATTGACGCGGTGGACCGAGTGAAAGAACTGATGCCTGAGCTGCAGGCCTCCATTCCGGCGGCCATCAAGCTGGATGTGGCGCTGGACCGCACCACTACGATTCGGGCTTCCGTTGCAGATATTCAAATCACGCTGATTATCTCCATCATTCTTGTGGTGCTGGTGGTTTTTGTTTTTCTACGCAATCTGCGGGCAACGTTGATCCCCAGCGTTGCCGTACCGCTCTCGCTGATCGGCACATTTGGCGTGATGTACCTGCTTGACTACAGCGTGGACAATCTCTCACTCATGGCGCTGGCCATCTCTACCGGCTTTGTGGTGGACGATGCCATTGTGGTGATTGAAGACATTACGCGCTATATGGAACAGGGCATGGGCCCGGTCCAAGCCGCATTTCGCGGGGCCAGCGAGATTGGGTTCACGGTGCTCTCCATGAGTACGTCACTGGTTGCGGTATTTATTCCCATCCTGTTGATGCAGGGTTTGGTGGGCCGCATGTTCCGCGAGTTTGCCGTGGTGCTGAGCACAGCGATTGCCGTCTCGCTCCTTGTGTCACTCACGTTGACACCGATGTTATGCGCAAAATTTCTACGCCCGGAAGCGAAAAAGCATGGACGCATCTATCGCACCAGCGAAAAAGGCTTTGACTGGATGCTCAGAATTTACAAGGGCAGCCTGGGCTGGGTGCTGCGTCATCAACCGCTGACACTGGCTATCACTGTTGCCACCGCCGGCCTGAGCATCTATCTCTACATCATCGCGCCAAAAGGCTTCTTTCCCCAGCAGGACACGGGCCGGCTTGGCGGCTCAGTCGTGGCCGCGCAGGACATCTCATTCCCTGCGATGCGGGAAAAGATGCAGCAGTATGAGCAGATCATTCTGAAAGATTCCGGGGTCAACAATGCTGTGGCCTTTGCCGGAGGCCAGGGCAGCTCCAACAACGGGCGCATGTTCGTTGTGCTTAAGCCGCAGAGCCAGCGCAAAGCTACTGCAGACCAGATCATCAACCGGCTTCGCGGGAAACTGGCTGTGATCCCGGGCGCAACGCTGTTTCTAACCGCTACGCAGGACCTCAATATTGGCGGACGTTTTTCCAACGCGCAGTTTCAATACACCATTCAGTCAGAAGATCTACAGGAGCTTAACTACTGGGCGCCACGGATCCTGGAGAAGTTCCGCACGCTGCCTCAGCTTCGCGACGTGAACACAGACCAGCAGGACAAAGGCCTGGCGGCACAAATTGTGGTGGACCGCGATACCGCTTCACGGCTGGGAGTCATGCCATCGCAGATTGACCAGGCGCTCTATGCCTCATTCGGACAAGCGCAGGTCTCCACCATGTATCTCTCGCTGAACCAGTATCACGTGGTAATGGAAGTCGATCCAAAACTAGCCCAAGGGACAAACGCGCTGGCCAATACATACGTGAAGTCGTCCAGCGGCGTGGAGGTTCCACTTTCTGCTTTCGCGCATTACGAACCTTCCAATACCGCGTTGCAGGTGAACCATCAGGGCTTTTATCCTGCCGTGACGGTCTCTTTCAATCTTGCCCTGGGCATTCCTCTGGGAGATGCCGCCACCGTGGTGGAAGGCGCAATGCGTGACATTGGCGTTCCAGCCAGCGTTCAAGGCAGCTTCCAGGGAACCGCAGCAGCGTTTAAAGATTCAATGCGCAGCCAAAAGTGGCTCATCCTGGCAGCGCTGGCCTCTGTTTATATTGTGCTGGGGATGCTGTATGAAAGCATGATCCATCCCATCACCATTCTTTCTACTTTGCCTTCCGCAGGCGTGGGCGCCATTCTGGCCATCATGATCACCGGCAACGACCTGAATGTGATCGCCATCATCGGAATTATTTTGCTGATCGGCATTGTGAAGAAAAACGCCATCCTGATGATCGACTTTGCCGTTGCAGCGTCGCGCCGCAATGAGATGAGCTCCGAAGAAGCCATCTTCCAGGCATGCATGCTGCGCTTCCGCCCCATCATGATGACCACCATGGCGGCTTTGCTCGGCGGCCTGCCACTGGCTCTTGGCGGTGGTGTGGGCGCAGAGTTGCGACGTCCTTTGGGTATTGCGATTGTCGGCGGACTGATTGTGAGCCAGGCGCTTACGCTCTTTACGACTCCTGTGGTTTATCTCTATATGGACCGTTTCCGGCTATGGTGCAAAGCACTCTTCAAAAACAGACAACCGGCCTTGGGGCCTGCTGGCGATTAGTTGACACGGAGAACTTGAGGGGATAAGTATCTCCTATTGTCACTTTTGGCAATTTTCGCGATTTTGGCAATCAGTTCCTCAACTGCTCCACTACTTCCTGCTCCACAACAGCAAAGTTGGTTGTGCCGTTGTATTTGGCGTGAATCTTGCCGTCGCGGCCGATGACGAAAGTGGTGGGCAGGCCGAGCACCCCGCCATAGGCGTCTGCGATTTTGATGTCGCTGGCGATCACGGGATAGTTCATCTGATATTTGCGATAGAAGTTACGCAGGTCGGTCGCGTCATCTTCCACGGAGAAGCCAATCACCTGCAGCCCCTGGTCCTGATATTTCTTTTCGAGCGCCATGAACTGCGGGACCTCGTCCGCGCAGGGAACGCACCAGGCCGCCCAGAAATTGACCAGCACAACCTTGCCTTTGAGGTTTGCAGTCTGCAGAGTGTTGCCGTTGATATCGGTAAGGGAAAGATTGGGCGCAGCGGCGGGCGAAGCGCCAGAGGTTAGTTGTGCATGCTGCCGACGCACGCGATGCACGCCCCAATACACACCAAGGGCCAACACAGCAAGCGCCAGCAAAATTTTTAAAGCACGCATGATTTGACGCTACTGCTACTCGCCGCTGGCAACAGGAAGGCCCTTGTCTTTCCAGTCGGCGCCAAAGCTGGTTTTGAGATACAGGACGCGCACGTTGGTGAACCCGGCTTTGTTCAGCTCAGCAAATGCCGGGCGGATGTTGGGGCAATGGTCCCAGGGGCAGCATCCGCAGTAGATTACCACCGGCTTGTCTTTCTTTATAGTGGCCATGCGGTTGCGCAGCTTAGTCATTCCTTCAGGCTTGCCGGTTGGGCCGATAAACTCCGCGCCGGCAATATGTGACTGTACATAAAAAGCCTTTGGCCCTACATAAAGGATCAGCGGATTCGGCGCGTTCGCTTCTTGCATAAACCTGGCCAGACTCTCAGGTTGAATCTGACTGGCCGCAGGGATATCGTCTGCGGTCGCGGCGGGCTTGGCCGTGGTCTGCGCGTGACCTAATGTAAAGGCGGCAAACATAGCGCTAAGCAGTAACATTTGCAGGGCACAAGTACGAACAGTGGTGAACGCAGATTTCATTGGGCCGCCATTTCTGTTTTAAAGTGAGCTTCTCTGACGAAAAATCTTACTTGCAGAAGATAAAGCGCGTCAATTATCGAGGCCAAGCCGCCAACCACCTATGGGTTTAGGCCAGTTCATGAGTTTTCTTCCGACATTCCACCGAACTCCAAAGTTCAGGGATTAGGATGACCGACCTAATCCCATAGCACTAGCACGTTAAACATCTCTCATCCTACTCTGGATTTTGTGTACACTTCCTCAACACTTCAACCTTAATACGCCACTTCAGAAAGAGTTCCCCAAGGATGAAAAATCAGAGGAAGCAATTCTCCCTATCCGCTGTGGTGTTTATTGTCGCAGTTTTTGCGGTGACACTTTCAGGTTGTGGCGGGCAAACCATGGTTGCGACGAATGCCACGCCTACTCCTTCACCAGCTCCAACGGCTACGCCGGGAAATACTCCCAGCAACGCCCAGACAATCTCCAGCGTACAAAACATGGCTGGCTGGCAAAGCTGCACCACCTGTACCGGCAGTGCGTTGGCGGTTTTTTCCTTGAAGCAGGGAGTAGCCACACCTTCACTCTCAGGATCGGCGGCGCAGTTCCAAATGCTGACCGGAACGCATCCGTTTGGCGGCGCGCTCTGGTTTGAGTTCCTGGGCGCCCATGACAATGCCTCGCACTTTGTTTACGACTTCTTCTTTTACGTGGACAATCCATCCGCAGCGCAGGCCATTGAGTTCAACGTAAGCCAGAGCGATGGCACGAACCGGTATAGCTTCAATACGCAGTGCGACCTGGCAGGCAGCAAGACCTGGCGCGTCTGGGACCCGGTGGGAAGCAAATGGGTGGCTTCGTCCGTGGGATGCGCAGAGCCTCCGGCTAAAACCTGGACCCACGTGGTCTGGGAGTTTGAACACGATTCATCCGGCAACGTGATCTTCGAAGCCGTAACAGTAAATGGCACTCGCGGCGTGGTGAACATGAGCATGGCCCACACAGCTGACACCGAACATGGTCTCGACATCGCATATCAGTCTGACGCCAACCTGAATGGCACGCCGTACTCTGTTTATCTGGATAAGGTGAACCTGACTTACTGGTAAGAGAATCGCCGACATCGCGCGGGATCGGGTCATCGCCGTGATCGGGAAAAGCTTGGATCAAACCAAAGTCAAAATCACTTAACCGCGGATTAAACTTTTTTCACTATGGAGACGCGGAGAAAGGGTTTTGGATCCGCGTGTATCCGTTCCGCGGTAAGGCTTTCAATCGCAATTTTGGCAATAACGGCGATTCTGGCAGTCTGACAAGCAGGAACATTCCTATACACCCCATCGTCCGGTTGGCCGATGCTTTTCCCGCCAACTTCGCGTAACAATTCCGCTATAATGAGCAGGCTCTGGTGTACTCTGGACTTTTGGCCAGGAACGCTGCTTTTTTCATCAAAAGCGCAGGCCTCAGGCCGAAGGACAGACCACCCATGAAGTATTTTCTGCGTGCGTTCATGCCTACTAAGAACCGTCGACTCAATGAGTTGATCGGGTTCCTGCTGTTCGTCTCTGCGATCCTCCTTTTCCTTGCGCTGGCGAGTTATTCGCCGCTGGATCCCTCTTTAAATACAGCCGGTTCGCTGAGCTCAGGTTCGGCGCGTAACTGGATCGGCCTGTTTGGCGCTATGCTGGCCGACCTGCTGTTACAGTCGATCGGCGTGTTTGTGTTTGCCGCGCCGGTGATGATTGCCCTGCTGGCAGCGCGCTGGTTCAAGTCAAAGCCGGTGGCTTCTCCCGGCGCAAAGGCGCTGGGCGCAGCGATCCTGCTGATCTTTACTCCTGCATTGCTTGGCTTGCTACCGGGACATCTGCACTGGCTGCACATGGTGGCCATTGAAGGTCTGCTCGGCCGCATTGTGGGCGACATGCTGCTGCACTACTTCAACACCCTTGGCGCCTATATTGTTTGCGGAACCGTGGTAGCTGTGGCGCTGTATCTCTCAACAGCATTTTCTTTTGTGAACCTGCAGATATGGGCAAGCACGCGCTTTGCCTTTGTCACGGCGCTATGGCAGCGCTTCCAGGATTGGCGCATAGCAAGAGCAAAAGCCGCTGCGCAGAAAAAATCCCAGAAAGAGCTGGCACTCCGCAATGCCAGTGAGCGTGGCGTGATTGTGCCTCCGCAAGTCGCTCAGCGCATGCGCGCACAGCCAGAAGCCTCGCCGACAGCTCCAGTAAAGACCGGTATCGAGCGAACTTTCGAAGACGAAGAGACGGTAAGTGTCCCGCAGGCGCCAGCCAATGCATCAATGAATGCGACGAGTGCAGCTGGGGCGAATGCACTGTCTGATGAAGCCGAGCCGGCCATCAATACCCGCGCTGATCAGGCAGAAAAGCGCAAGACAGTGCTGCCGAAGATCGCTGCGGGCGGATACAAATTGCCACCCAGTTCCCTGCTGCAGCGTCCAGACGACCAGCAAGCCATCAATGAGACTGAAGTCAAGGCACTGGCGGAAGTCCTGACAGAAAAATGCGCTGAATTCGGCGTTCTCGGCGCGGTCACGCAGATCAACCCGGGCCCGGTTGTCACGACGTATGAGTTCAAGCCGGAAGCCGGCGTGAAATACAGCCGCATCACCAGCCTTTCCGATGATCTGTGCCTGGCGATGCGGGCCGAGAGCATTTTGATTGAGCGCATGCCGGGCAAATCAACCGTGGGCATTCAGGTGCCGAACCACACGCGCGAGACGATTTGGCTGCGCGAAATGGTGGAGTCACAGGAATTTCTTGGCACCAAGAGCAAGCTGACGCTGGCCATGGGCAAAGACATTAACGGCCGCATTATCACCTCTGATCTTGCGACCATGCCGCATCTTTTGATTGCGGGCTCAACCGGCTCCGGCAAGAGCGTGGCCATCAACGCCATGATCATGTCGATTCTGTATAAATCCACGCCGGAGCAGGTGCGGCTGATCCTGGTTGATCCCAAGCGGCTTGAACTGGGCATTTATGAAGGCGTGCCTCATCTCTATGTTCCGATCATCACTGAGCCCAAGCTTGCGGCCAATGCGCTGCGCAATGCCGTACGCGAGATGGAGCGGCGCCTGAAAGTGCTGGCGGCCAAAGGCGTGCGCAATCTGGACCAATACAACAAGCTGTTTGAAAGCGATACGCCGAGCCTCTTTGACCAGGAGAGCGAAGAGAAGCCGCTGCCACAGATCGTGATCATCATTGACGAGCTGGCAGACCTGATGATGCTGGATCAGTCAAATGTGGAAGAGTCGATCACGCGCCTGGCGCAGATGGCGCGCGCGGTTGGCATTCATTTGGTGCTGGCGACGCAGCGTCCATCGGTGGACGTAATCACCGGATTGATCAAAGCGAACTTCCCATCGCGTGTTTCTTTCCGCGTGGCCACCAAGATCGATTCGCGCACGATTCTTGACGCCAACGGTGCAGAGTCTTTGCTGGGTAAAGGCGACATGCTTTATCTGCCGTCAGGCTCAGCGCGCGTGCAGCGCGTGCATGCGCCGTACACGTCAGAGAAAGAGACACATGCCGTGGTCGAGTTCTGGCGCTCACAGGCGCAGGCGCAGTACGAGCAGAAATTCCTGGAAGTCCCCAAAGAAGAACGCGAAGGATTTTCTGGATCTGCAGGCGGCGAAGCTGGCGATGGTGAAGCCGAGCACGACGAACTTTATACCGACGCCGTGCGGCTCGTGATCGAGTTTGGCAAAGCTTCCACTTCTCTGCTGCAACGCCGGCTGCGCATTGGCTATGGCCGCGCCGCGCATCTCATTGACCTGATGGAGCAGGACGGAATTGTGGGAGCCGCCGACGGTCCTAAGCCGCGTGAGGTACTGAAGAGACCTGATTGGCTGAATGAAGTGGAAGAGGCGCTGCGCTAGTTTCTGACTCCGAACATGGCGCTTTTACCCGGTCGCTGCTGCGGTCTTCATCGATCGCAACGCCACAGCGCCAAGGACCACCACGGCGACAACAATCGCAATCCACAAAACCGCCGGGTGCCGTTCCGTCCACGGACGTTCATCCGGCCTTCCTGCATAGGCACTGTTGGACACCTCAACGCCAAGTTGCGTCGGCACAACATTCTTCTCCAGCTGGAAAAGTTTGGCGTAGTCATAAACAGGCGGAGCCAACTTTTCATCGCCGTAGTAGAGCGTCAGTCCTCCTGCGGCAGGCGCGTCAAAATAGATACGGCGCTCGTGCTGTTCCAGACGTGCACTCTCGTGTAACGGCTTGTCGTCGCCATTATGGATAATGACCGTGATCGTCTTTTCTGCCTGCGTGGAAAATTCCACAGTGGAATCATCCACATCAATCTTGTTTCCGTCGCGCAACATGTGCACTTTGCTGATTTCACCTGAGCCGAGCCACACGCCCCGATCATTCCTGATCTCCACGGCGCGCCGAAAGTTCGGCTGATTGGGATCAACAATAAAGCTGACTCGTTCCACAGGAATGTTTTTAGGCACATCAAACGTCAGTACGGTATCGTGATCCTGGCTGGAAACTTTTGGCGTCTCGGCAACATTGCGCCATCGGGCCTGCTGCTCCGCACGGAACTCCGCCATCGCACCCAGAATGTCTGCGGGTTTAACCGGGCCATCCACGGTCACGCGCAAATATTTATATGTGGAAACCGGCAGACGCAGCATGCTGTTCCCGCCCAGATTTTCTTTAGAAAGATCGTAAAGAATGGGCTCAGCCAGCACGGCCCAGTGCGGACCATGCAGATCATCCTGCCCTTCCACTTTTGCATGTGCAACAAAATCCCGCGCCGCCAGTTTCACGTCAATATGGTCATACTCGACTACGCCGGACATATCGATGATGAATTGTGTCTTGCCCGCAACCGTGCTCTGCTGCAGCACGCGAACGGGCGTATGCTCATGCTCCAGGCCGCCGCGCTCAACCGCCAGGGCATAGGGGTATTCCGTCTGACCGTCGTACAGGCGCAAGTCGCCAAGATCAGGCTGGGCATTTTTCCAGAGCGGTTCATCCACGATGAAATAATGCTGGCCGCCGCCCGTTACCTGCACCGGCCTCTGAAACTTGAAATAAGAAATGGACGGACTGGCAAATACAATCAACGCCAATAACGCCGTGCTGGTCTTCATGCGGATGGCTCCTGTGCCATGCTGTTATTTTTGTTCTTAGCCAACTTCAGCCAATCGCGATGATACGCATAAGAAATTCCCATCAGCATTACGCCCAGGGCAATAAAGCTCAGGATTCGATACACCTGCTGCAACTCACGCGAGTCATACAAAAACACCTTGCCGATGGTGAATGCCACCAGCACCAATGCCTGCCAGCGGATGAACGCCGTGCGCTTCCAGAATCCCACCACCATCATGGCTGCGCCATAGAGAATCCATATCGCGGAAAAACTGAAGTCACGGGCAATCTCCAGCTGGCGGATTGCCGCGTAGCCTAACTGGCGGTAGTCGTGATCAATCTGGCGTCCGAAATAGTCTTGCGCCTCCAGCGTCAGAGCAAGCAGGGCGAGCAGATTGAATGCCACGCCAGCTGCCCTTACGAAGGGCATTTCGCGTTCTGAAGCATACCGTTCACCGGCCGCTACAATCCCGCCCATAATGGCAATCGCCAGCAGGTACGTGGCAAAGCGCGCGTTAAAGACCAGCGTTTCCGCATTGAAATTGTCATAGAACACCAGCCGCAGCACGCCCAGCGCCAGCGTGCATCCGGCAAAGTAGCGCAGCAGGCTGAGCTGTGTTTTTACCGCTACCCACAGCAGCACCGCTGATTCAAGCAGCCAGCCAATCGTGATCCAGTGCTGGTCCAGCTTGAGCGGAATCGCAATCGTGATAAATGCAATGGATATAGCGATGTGAATAAGCTGGACGACCTGCACTACATGCGGATCACTGCCGCCACGCCTCTTGATCTGGCTGCCCAGCAAAAGATAGACCACTGCCAGCGCCAATGCATACCACGTGAGCGTAACTGATTCATTCGGGTACATGCTCGCAAGCGCAAGAAAGAACACAGCGGCATTCAGCAACGGAAGTATGGCCAGTGTAAGTGAAACCGGACCACGGAATCGTGATCGCGTCAGCGGCGTGACCAGCGGCACAACGGCAAAAATGGCAAAGAAAGCAGTCGTGAAAAATATCGTCAGAGGGCGCTCAGACTTGTCATAGAACTGAGCGGACCAGCCGATATACATAGTTGCTGTACCAATCGCGCTGCCCCACACAATTCGCCGCCATGGCTTACGGCTCACCATCACAAGAATGGCGAGGTCAAGCAGGCAGACATAAGAAAAGAGAACGATCTCATGGTTTTGCCCCGTTGAGACCAGTGCTGGCGTGCTAAACCCGCCAATCATCGCATAGACGGCAAGAATCTCCGCGTCTTGTGTGAGCGCCAGTATGATGGTGGAAGCCGTCACCAGAATCATCGCAGCAAATGCCACACTTGCGGGCACCAGCCCGTATCTCTGCGATGCCGCCCACAGCGATAGATAAAGAATGCCAATCCCTATTGCTTTCAGCGAATAAGAAAACGTTACACTGCCTTTGCTGCGGAAGCGCTCACTCCATACCACCACGGCAATTCCGGCGAGCAGGCCTATGGCAACGCGTCCTCCGGGGCCAATCCACCCGCTATCGAAGGCATATTTCAGAAAGTAAGAAACACCGATCAGGATCGCGATGATGCCAACCCGATTCAGCCACAGCTTGCCAATCGTTCCTTCCAGGTCTTCAGGCGAACGTTTTGCCTGAGCAAATTTCGGCAAGGATAGAGACGGCATTGGTGGGATCGCCTGAATGGGAGCGCGATCCACTTCCCTACTGGATACAGTAAGAGGTGGCGGCGGTGGAACAGCAGAAGCCCGCGAAGCAGGCGATGGTGCAATTCCCTGAAAAACCTGTGGTTCCGTTCCGGTGCGCTGTTCCAGCCGGTAGATACGCTCAGTTAGAGCCGCGAGCTGCGCGCGCAGAACCTCTAACTCATCCTGTGGATTGGGCATGCGGGTAAACTTATCGCATGTTTCCGCACGAAGCAAAGACTTTGTTTGCTAGTTCCACTTCAAGCCTTTGAGCTGGTCAAGATTCACATTGCCGCCGCTCAGCACCACGGCAACTTTTGAGCCGGCAGGGGCTTTGATCAATCCGTGCAGCAGGGCGGCAACAGGCGCCGCGGCTGCGCCTTCCACCACCAGCTTACAGTGCGACATGATCCAGATCATCGCGTCAAAAATTTCTTTATCGGGCAAGGCGACAATGTCATCCACAAAACGCTGCACGATTGAGAAGTTATTTTCACCCACGCGCTTCACCCGAAGGCCATCGATAATGCAATCGATCTTGTCGAGCGTAATCACGTGGCCGGCTTCAATGCTGCGCTTCATGCCCGGCCCGTCTGACGATTCCACGCCTATGATTTTGATCTTGGGGTTTAACGCCTTCAGCGCCATGGAGACACCGGAGATCAGCCCGCCACCGCCAATTGGCACCACAGCGATATCCACCTGCGGAAAGTCTTCGTAGATTTCCAGCCCGAGCGTGCCCTGCCCGGTGATGAGTTGCAGATCGTCAAAAGGATGGATGTAGGTAAGGCCGCGCTCCTGGCAAAGCTGTTTGGATTTCTCGTTGGCCTCGTCCCAGATAAGCCCGTGCTGAACAACTTCCGCGCCGTACGCACGCGTGGCATCCACCTTGGACTGCGTAGCATTGCTGGCCATCACCACCACGGCCTTCATCTTGTAAACGCCTGCAGCCAGTGCCACGCCCTGAGCATGGTTCCCGGCAGAAGAGCAGATCACGCCGCGGCTGCGCTGCTCTTCCGTAAGATGGCGGAATTTATTCAGCGGCCCGCGAAGCTTGTACGATCCACCTTTCTGAAACATCTCGGCCTTCAACCGGACGTCAAAACCCGTGCGTTCACTCAACAAGCGCGAGGTCAAAAGCGGCGTGTGATAAGCGAACGAGGAAACAACTTTGCGGGCTTCCTGAAATTCACGAAGAGAAACGACCGGAGCGGCAGAGACTTGGGTAGACATGATTAGTCCTTAAGAAAATGCTCATTGGGCGAACTACAAAGTCTATCAAAGCACGCCAAATGAAATCACAGTGCTTACAAGCCTGAGGCGGGTGCACTTAGAAATCAAGCCACTCGCGACTGTCCCCGGTAGGCTGGTAAGAACTCTTCCTGAACGAATGTTTCAAAAGATGTAGGTGTCGTGTTCCTGGCGGATCGCGGTTCCAGCGCACGCATATGTCCGGAGTTCAGGGCATCCGCCATCTCCAGGATCAGGCTTGCCATGTTCGCGGACATGCCCATCTGAACGAAGATCGGCTGCATCTGCTCACGCGGCAACTGGGCATACTGAAGATCTGGCTTGTTGATAGCCTTGCCGATGATTGCGGTAGCCCCATCCATGCTGAGGTCGCGCTGGCCCAGCAGTTCGCGCGTCTGCTTACCCTTGAAATCGAGCGCCAACAGCAGCTCGGCGGCACTTCGCCCAATGTCTCTGGTGGCAATGAGGGGCAACTTAAGATCGCCGCGCAGAGGCCCTGCGGTCATGCCCATGGCGTGGATCGCCGCTGCCTGGCCCAGTATGTTCTCCATGAAGTAACCCGGGCGCAAATGCAAAACATTCAATCCTGCAACCTTGTTCAACATTTCTTCGAACTCATGCAGCCCGACTACCGGCCCGACGCCGGCATCTTTGTCCGCACCTACGCTGCTGAGAAAGACGGCGTGCTTTACTCCCGTGTGTTCCAGCGCTGCTGCTATAGCGCGGGCTATGCCGCGTTGATAGCCACGAAAATCCTGGCTGGTCATGCTGGGCGGGATCATCGCGTAAACGGCGGTCGCACCGCTAAAGGCTTTGGTGAGAGCCGCCTGGTCGTTCAAATCGGCCACAAAGCTCTCCGCACCGCGGTCCACCAAAGGTTGCAGGCGCTCCTTGCTTCTTCCGATCACCCGAACTGTTTTTTTCTGGTCCAGCAAGTGGCTTGCTACCACATGCCCTGTGTTGCCGGTTGCTCCTGTTACAACGTACATAGAAGACCTCCGTATCGGTTTACTGATGCTGTCACGACCGAGAGTGATGCAAAAACTATTTGCAGGTCGCTCTAACTGCTTGCAACACTCTTGCACAGTCCTCGCCGATCACATCCATTGTGGGTTACAAGGCGTGTCGGTTCACACGGCTGATTTCATGCAAACAAGCGGAGCTTAAAATCGAGCAGACTCAGGGAACGCGACAAATGATTTCTGCCCTATAAGGCATTGGCTCTCCATTATCGACAATCGGTTTGAACTGCCACTTGGTTATTGCCTGATAGCACGCACTATTAAGCTTAGGTGGCCCATCCCCGGCGATTGCCTCAATCAAACGGCCATCAGAATCAATAGCAACCCTATAGGTAGAAGTGGCGCCAGAAGGAAGCCCGGGCGGAATAACTGGTTCAATAGTGTTCGACGCCAGCTTGCGAACTTCAGCATCGCTTAGAGGAGATGCCGGCCCAAAAGTTCGAGTATTTAAAGTAAAAGTCAGAAGCGATTCAGCCTGCGCGGGCATTCCAGCTTTTGTGATTGGCTTGAACTTCCACCTCATGAGCTGACGGCACGCAGAATCATTGGTGCGTTCATTGGCGGTGCTCACGGGAATTACTTCGCGGACCTGCCCAGAAGGACCCACTGAGACGTAAAAACTGGCGTTTCCTGTGGTTGCGCCGTCCAACGCCTGCGGCCAGACAATGTCATGGTTTTCATTAGCCTGGCTTTTCAACTCGGCCTGAGGCAGGACTACTGTATGAATGCGCTTTTCCTCCGGTGTCGCCTGGCGTATTTCAAAAAGACTTTCATCAGGATGCTTGAGTTCATCGAGCTCCGTGACCTGAGCCGCCATGCTGTCACCAAGCCCCATGCTATGAACAAGACGGCGCGCCACGCGCTTCCCTTTAAAGGTTTTGTAGTCCATGAAATCCATAGACTGTGTTGCCGAGGTCACAAACTCACTGAGTCCATAGTTGCCTTTCATGCACATGCCGCCTGGATAGCACACCTCACCAGATTCCCTGGAGGCGCCATTTGCCTTGGTAAGCACTATGTCGCCAGGGCGCCATGCATTCAGGATGGGCCTGGGGTCCACCATGGCAGTAATCAGGGTTTGCAGACCAATGGGAAAATAGTCCTCTGAGTTTTCTTCAGAAACTTTGTCACCGTTCACGATGAGCGTCTGGGAAAAATCGTCTGACTGGATAGTGCGTCGCCACTTCTTCTCATCTGCCCAATAAATCTCAACAAGAGTTTTGGAGTCTGGATCGCCTTTTTCCGTGATAGTTGCTTTCAAATGGAAAGGAGTATTGCCTGGCTCGATCAATGTTGGCTGGACTATAGATGGAGTGGAAGTCTCTTCAGGCTGCTGTGCGATGGCAAATAGACCTTGTACCAGCAGCAATGTTCCTATAACTACGATGTGGCATCGCAAACGCATGTCATTCCCCCGAATAGCAAACAGGCTAATCTACCTGCAGATAGACGTAACCACTTCCAGCACGCGCGCACAATCTTCCCGGCTTACATCATTGTGGGTTACAAAGCGCATCTGCTCCGGATCAATTCCCGCTGCCAAAACTTTTTGCTCGCCTAGTTTGCGACTGAATTCTGCAGTATCCATGCCTGTACCGGCTACGTTGAAAACTAAAATGTTGGTACGAACTTTTTTTGCATCGATCTTGATGCCCTTGATTTGCGCAAGGCCTTCTGCCAGCAGGCGAGCGTTGTCATGATCTTCCTGCAGGCGTGCCGGCATTTTTTCGAGCGCAATCAGTCCGGCTGCGGCCAGCACTCCAGACTGGCGCATGCCTCCGCCGAGGGCTTTGCGGAAGACGCGAGCTTTATCAATAAATGCCTTGCTACCCACCAGCATTGATCCAACCGGCGCGCAGAGTCCTTTTGAAAGGCAGAACATTACCGAATCAAACTTGCGCGCGATCTCCGCCACCGGCTTCTTCATGGCTGTGGCGGCATTGAAGATGCGTGCGCCATCCAGATGCACCGGTAATCCGGCGTTATGAGCGCCGTCACAGATTTCATCGGCCACTTCCTGCGGAAAGATTGTTCCACCGGCGAGGCTGCCGGTATTCTCCAACTCAATAAGTCCGGTCTGCGCACGATAATACGCAGGCGGCGCAATCTTCTTTTTGATCTGCTCCCACGTGATCACGCCATCTTCACCATAGATGGTCCGCGGCTGGCAGCCTGAAAACGCCGCTACGGTCGCCGATTCAAGATTAATGAAGTGCGCGCGCTCTTCACAGATAATTTCCTGCCCGTGCTGTGTGTGTACGCGAATCGCCACCTGGTTTCCCATGGTCCCGGTGGGAACAAAGATCGCGGCTTCTTTTTCAAAAATCTCGGCGGCGCGTTGCTGCAACCGGTTTACGGTTGGATCTTCACCATAGACATCGTCTGCCACCTCGGCCTCAGCCATGGCGCGGCGCATCTCCGGCGTGGGCTGGGTAACGGTGTCACTGCGGAGATCAATGGCGTATTTGGTTTTTTGTTCCACGGATTGTGCGCTCTCTTGCTGGGCTAGTCTCGATGACATCTCTGTCCTGTGTACTGAGTTTCTATTAAATGCTATTCAAACTTTGTACAAAATCTGGCGACCATCAGCTCACACTTGCTTCTGGAATCGGCTGGATGGCCGAACGTTCTTCACCGATGAAGCTCTCAAAAACTTCATTCGACAGTAGTATGCCTCGGCGCGTCAAACTCAAATTATCTCCGGATTGGGCCATGAGCCCCAGCGCAATCAGGCGGCTGACTCTTGCGTCAAACTTTGATGCTGCAACGCCAAACTTTTTGCGTAACGCAACTAAATCCACGCCGCGATTCAAGCGCAAGCCAAGAAAGAAACTTTCTTCCAGAGCCTGCTCAGAAGTAACAACTATCCCATGCAATCCACTGGCTGAAAGGAATCGGTCGTAGTCATCGGTTGTCGAAAACCGCACGCTCCCTGGTTCTTTAGTTTGAAGCTGCGAGTTAAGGCAAAGCATGGAATGCGCATCAACTCCGAATCCGAGATAGGGCTGACGGGTCCAGTATTTCAGGTTGTGTCGCGACTCGAATCCTGCACGGGCGAAGTTGGAAATCTCATATTGCTCTATTCCCGCCTGCTTGAGTCGCGCACAGGCGGTTTCATAGAACTCGGCTGTCTGATCATCGTCAGGGACAAAGTGCGCGTGATATTTTGTGCCGCCGGCAATCAATTCACGGCCAAGGCGCGAGTCTTCGTCTACTTCGAGCATGTAAATGCTTACGTGCGGTGCGCCGGTGGCGATCGCTTGGTCAACTGAGTATTCCCAGCTCTCACGCGTCTGGTGCGGCAGGCCGGCAATCAGGTCAACATTAATATTGGCGATGCCGGCTTTGCGCAGGCGCTCAATATCAGTGAGCGTCTTCTCTCGCGTGTGCAGCCGCGCCACGGACGCTGCTTCTTTATCCACAAAGGATTGGACGCCCAGGCTCACGCGGTTGACGCCACATGAGACCAGGGTTTCGATGATTGAATCCGTCAGCGTTCCCGGCGCGCATTCTACGGTAATTTCCGCCTGCGCGGTGACGTTGAACTCCTGTCGCACGGCAGAAAACAATTTCTTTAGTTCGTCCGGCGGGAGCAGGCTTGGTGTTCCTCCGCCAAGATAAATGGAGTCTGAAGACTCTGGAATCATGGCGCCCACTTCCGCGGCGAAACTGCGAATCGAATGCATATCTTCAATCAATCGCTCTACATAGCGCCCCATCTGCGCAGCAGAAAATACGCCGGAGGCAAAGTTGCAGTAGGTGCACTTTGAGCGGCAGAATGGGACAGAGATGTAAGTACCTGAATCCATAGAATTGTTAAGAAACGGTTGCCAGGCGCATAAATTCTGCATCAATTATAGAATCCTCATATGCTCAAACGCGCTGTGATTACAGGCATGGGCGTTGTAAGCCCCAACGGAATCGGAAAAACGGCATTCTGCCGCGCCATACTGGATGGAAAAAGTGGCGTAAAACTTATCACCCGGATCGACACCTCGGAACTTCCCGTAAAGATTGCCGGCGAGATACAGGACTTCAACGAATCCGATTGGATTGACGCCAAGGAGCGCAAACATGTTTCGCGCTGCGTGCCGCTGGCGGTGGCGGCATCGGCCGAGGCGCTGAAGGATGCGGGGATTGATGCGGAAAAGATGTCGATGGATGAGAAGCGCGAGATTGGCGTGGTGCTTGGCACAGGCGGCGGCGCAGGCGACTTTTCTGACACGCAATACCAGACTTATTACTCCGGCAAGGTAAAACAGATCAGCATTTTCAGCATTCCCAGCGGGACCATGGGCACCATGTCCAGCGAGGTAAGCATGCGCTTTGGCTTCCGCGGCATGAGCCATGTGGTGACCAGCGGCTGCACTTCGTCGACCGATGCGCTGGCCTATGCAACGCGCCTGCTCCAAGTCGGCACTCTGCCCATGATGCTGGTGGGCGGCGTGGATTCGCCGCTTTCCTGGGGCATCATGAAGGGCTTTACCTTCATGCGCATCATGACGGAATCATGGAACAATGAGCCGGAGCGAGCCTCGCGGCCGTTCAATCTTGATCGTGATGGCTTTGTGATTGCGGAGGGCTCGTGGATGTTTGTGCTGGAAGAATATGAGCACGCGAAAGCTCGCGGCGCTCATATTTATGCGGAAATCGCCGGCTATGGCTCAACGTGCGAGGCATTTCATCGCGTGCGTCTGCAGGAGTGTGGAGAAGAGCCTGCGCGCGCGATCCAACTGGCAATGAAAGAAGCTGGCATTGGTTCCGAAGATGTCCACTATGTGAACCTGCATGGCACGTCGACAGATTTGAATGATCGCATTGAAACCCGCGCGCTGAAGCTTGCGCTGGGCGACCATGCGTATAAAGTTCCGATGTCGGCGCTCAAGTCGCAGATCGGACATCCACAAGGCGCTTGTGGTGCCGCGGGGATTGCGGCGACACTGATTGCGATGGAACACAGCCAGATTCCGCCGACGATCAATCTGGAGAAGCCAGACCCGGATTGCGACCTTGATTACGTTCCTGATGTCGGACGCAACGCGAAGATCGAGCATGCGGTTTGTAACTGCATTGCGTTTGGATCGAAGAATTCCGCGCTGGTGCTGCGAAAAATGAGTTAGGCAGAATTTCTCGAACTCCGTCGAGTAAAATTCCAGCACCATGCACTGGGGCGCCCAAATCATTCGTATTGCCGCGAACGGCATCAACTTTGAAGTTGCGACCGTGGGCACAGGCGACCGCCTAGCGCTCTGCCTGCATGGCTTCCCTGAGCATGCTTATTCCTGGCGGCATCAGATGCCGATGCTGGCGCGGCTGGGGTATCGCGTGTGGGCGCCCAATCTGCGTGGCTATGGTAATACGGATTCGCCGCAGGAAGTCTCGGCCTACAAAACGCGCACGCTGGTGGCAGACGTTGCGGCGCTTATCCAGGCCAGCGGTGCAAAGGAAATTCTGCTGCTGGCGCATGACTGGGGCGGCGCGCTGGCCTGGTCACTAGCGATGGAAAAGCCGCAGCTGATCAATCGCCTCATCGTGATGAACATGCCATATCCGGCATGCTTTGCCAGAGAGCTGCGAACGCCAGCTCAGCTTCTGAAGTCCTGGTACATATTTTTCTTTCAGCTGCCGTGGCTGCCGGAATTCATGCTGGGCCGGCGGAATGGCCGCGCAACATCCGGGATTTTTCGCAGGACATCGCGCAATCGCGCTATGTTTCCTGATGAAGCGCTGGAGGTGTATCGCGCCAATGCTGCACGTCCGGGGGGACTGACAGCCATGCTCAACTGGTATCGCGCGATGTTTCGCGGTGGATGGCTGCGGCGATTTCGCAATGGCAGCTTTCCTGCCGTCCAGATTCCTACGCTCTTTCTCTGGGGAGACGCTGACGCAGCCCTGGTCTTCCGCAACACCGAAGGCACAGAGAAATATGTGGCGAACCTTACTTTTCGCGTCTTTCCCGGAATCTCACACTGGATCCAGCAGGAAGCGCCGGAGCAGGTGAATGCCATGGTCGAGGCGTGGCTTGCAGGCAGGCGCGTTCCGGAATATTCAGAGCTTACGGCGCAATCCGGCTGAATCTTTTACCCTGTTTCATCACTCTTATCTTCTTTAGCTGCAATCATTCATCGTCGTTTCAGGCCGCGGGTCAGGTCTCTTCCGCCGCTTGCTTTAAAATAGAGTCTTATCCAACATGGCGCAGGAAGAAGAGGTATTAGGTAAAGCGTATGACAGCCGGCTGATGAAGCGGCTGCTCGGCTATTTGCGGCCGTATAAATGGCAGGTGGTGATTGCGCTGACGGCGATCATTCTGAAAGCTGGAGCCGACGTGATGGGCCCCCTGCTGACCAAGACCGCCATCGACAAATATCTTTCGAACGCCAGCGCGCACAATCATACGTTTCTTGACCGCTTTCTCAGTTCGAATCCGCTGGTAGGCATTGCAGAACTGGGCATTACTTACTTTGCGCTGCTGATCATCGGCTTCAGCCTGGACTACACGCAGACCTACCTGATGCAGTGGGCCGGGCAAAAAGTGATGTATGACCTGCGCAGCCAGATTTATCGCCACCTGCAGCACATGCATGTGGCTTTCTTTGACAAGAACCCGGTCGGCAGGCTGGTGACGCGCGTCACCTCAGACGTGGATGCGCTTAGCGACATGTTTACCACCGGCGTGGTGGCCATCTTTGAAAACGTCTTTGTCATGGTCTTCATGCTGGGCGTAATGCTGCGGATGAAGTGGTGGCTTGCTCTGATTACGTTTTCCGTTTTGCCCTTCATCTTCTGGGCGACGATGATCTTCCGCAAATCAGTGCGCGATTCATACCGGCGCATACGCACGGCGATTGCGCGCATCAACTCCTACCTGCAGGAGCACGTCAGCGGCATGGTGGTGCTGCAGCTTTTTAACCGGGAAAAGCGCGCGTACCGGGATTTTGACCGCGTGAACGCGCAGCACATGGACGCCTTTAAAGACGCCATCATGGCCTATGCGCTCTACTACCCGGTGGTAGAAGTCCTTTCCAGCGTTGCCATTGCCATGGTGATTTATTTTGGCGGGTTCGGCGTACTGAAGACTGCCGTCAGCATCGGGGTGCTCAGCGCGTTCATGCAATATTCGCAGCGCTTCTTCCGTCCTATTCAGGACCTGAGCGACAAGTACAACATTTTGCAGGCAGCAATGGCGTCCAGCGAGCGCGTCTTCAAACTGCTGGATACGCCGCCGGAGATTGTCTCACCGGCGCAGCCGCAAAAAGCACAGGGCGCAGGACGCATTGAGTTTGATCACGTCTGGTTTGCATATCGCCAGCTTGAACCTGCAGACGATAATCAGACTGTACCTGCCGTCAGCAGCAACGGCCATGCGCACGCGGAAGCCCACGCAGATACTTATGACTGGATTCTGCGCGATGTCTCTTTCACTATTGAGCCGGGTGAAACCGTCGCCATTGTGGGCCATACCGGCGCGGGCAAGACGACGATCATCTCCCTGCTCATGCGCTTCTACGATATTCAAAAAGGCGCTATCCGCATTGATGGCGTTGATATCCGCAAGATGGATCTCAATGATCTGCGCCGGCGCTTTGGCGTGGTGTTGCAAGACCCGTTCCTCTTCAGCGGGACAATTGAAAACAATATCCGCCTGGGCTCAAGCTGGATTACCGATGAGCAGATTCTTGCCGCCGCAGAGAGCGTGAACGTGGCAGACTTTGTCAGGTCGCTGCCGCAAGGATTTAAGTCTCCTGTACTGGAACGCGGCAGCACCATGAGCACCGGCCAGAAACAGCTCATCTCATTTGCCCGGGCGCTGGCCCACAACCCGAAAATTCTTGTGCTCGACGAAGCTACCTCAAGCGTGGATACCGAAACCGAAATCCGCGTGCGCGAGGCGCTTACGCGCATGGTGGAAGGCCGGACGTCGGTTATCATCGCGCACAGGCTCTCTACGATTCAGCGCGCGAACAAGATTATTGTGATGCACAAAGGTCATGTGCGCGAGATCGGGACCCACCAGCAACTGCTGGCAGAGCGCGGTATTTATTGGAAGCTCTATCAGTTGCAATATAAGGACCAGGAGATGGGAGAGCCGCAGCCACAGGTAGGCGCGGACGATTGAGATTATCAGGAAATCGGGTCAGCCAATTGCGCGACTAATCCCGGCCAACTTGCCTACAGTTTCCGATCAGGCAGGTTTCTTACCTATGACAGTTATCCAGCCTTTGCTGACTTCTGTTGCCAGCGTTACGTCGGCGTAGCCAGTATTTTCACAAAGTTCGCGATGCTCATCGATCGTGAGAAATTTCATGCCAGTGACAGGAAGATATTTTTCAACCATTTTGGCCATTCTGGTCTGCGCGCCTTTATATACTTCAGCAACAATCGCCAAACTCCCGCCTGGCTTCAAGACCCTGAATATCTCACGCATGCCGGCCGGAATGTCAGGCCACCAGAAATGTGTTTCCACCGCGGTAATCAGATCAAATGTATTTTCGTGAAACGGCAATTCCGAGACAGAGGCCTCAATGATCTCGACTCTGCCTGCGTCGATCGATGTCTTATTTGTTTTGCGGGCAACAGCAACGCTCTCCTTTGAATAGTCAATGCCATAAACTTTTCCCTGAGTAGCGAGCGCTGCTAGTTTGCTTACCGTTCTTCCGCCGCCGCAGCCTACATCAAGAACAGTGTGATGTTTTTCTACAGAGATATGAGACAGGCCCCAGTCTGTAACCTTGGAATGGCGTGCATTCATATTTCGCAGCACAAGTCGCCCAAGCCAGCCGGTTGGTTTCAGGCAGTGATTGACCCGTGGTTTGGTGGTGATCATTTATTGATTTCCTCTAAAGATCCTACGTTTGATCAGATGGTTTGTTACAGGTTGTGCTGATAAATGTGGTGCCGCCCTGCGGGGTAGGCTATCGGGACATCTAGTCATCGGGACATCGGATCATCTGATTACGTGATCAGTCTCCGTGGGTTGGGCGCTTCTGACGCTTGAAGAAACCTGTCCATTCCGGCAAGCCTTTGCTGCCGCGTTCGCGATAGATCACGCTGATGAGTTCCCAGGATTGCTGGCCTAACTTGGCTGCAGCAGCCTGAAGATCGTTTTCCGTCGATGCTTTTTCCACTTGGTATTCCCACTCCACCATCGGCAACGGCTTGACGTTGAGCGTAAACGACTGTGACTGCGGGTTGTTGCCGGCAAACGCGGTCAGATGAACATAAAATGTGCCGGTAGATGCGGTAGGCGAGGCGGAGAGCACAATTGTATTGGCGCCGGGATGACCGGTTGAGACCTGCGCAATGACTCCGCCGGGGAGTCCGGAGACAGTGAATTCAAACTGCGGCCGCTCATTTACGACGATGTTTACGGTGAATGTTGCCATGCTGCCCTGGGTGACGGTAACAATCGATGGATTGATAGAGACATTAAATTGCGGAGATGTTTGCGCCTGCAGACATGAAGCGAATGTTGCGGCGATCAGGACAACCAGTGCGGTAGCAGATGGAATAGTACGCGGCATGAAATCCCCCATATGAATCAACGCCAATCATGGAACGGCACGACGGAGAAAAATTGCATGGAGATTTTATAGGAATTCGGTTTTGTGCCGCCCCTACGGGGCTCAATTCATTTCTCTGCTCACCCAGCATTGCCCCTTCAGCTTGCGTTGCGCGCCTCGGGCCATGCTGGGCTAACTCATACCGCGCCTACGGCGCTGGGACATCGCGAAAGTCGCATTCCATTCTTCCGAAATAGATCGAGAAGATTTCTTTATCGGCAGAAGTTCAATTCCCCGACGCAAGAACAGGAATACCTGCAAGAGTTTGCAGGACTGTAGTATTGCGGTCTCTGCATTACAATTCCCGCGGAGCCTTTCATGCCCATGTTTAAACGTTTCTTTTTCCTGATAGTTCTTGTTTTGTTCAGCCTGGCTGCCTTTGCCCAATCCGCTGATGGGCGTTTCGAGATCGTTATCCGCAACGGGCACATCATCGACGGCACCGGTTCGCCGTGGTACTCCGGTGACATCGGCATACGCGATGGCAAGATTGCAGCCATTGGTCTGCTCAGCGCGGCAAAGGCGAAGAAGACTATTGACGCGCACGGTATGGTTGTCGCTCCGGGCTTTATAGATATGCTTGGCCAATCCGAGCTTACGATCCTGGTCAATCCGCATCTTCCGTCAAAGATTTTTCAGGGCATCACCACCGAATTCACTGGTGAAGGTGGTTCGGCGGCGCCGCTGAATGATGCCATTATCCAGGCAGACAAGCTCAGCTATGAGCACTACAAGATCACGCCAGACTGGCGGACGCTGCAGCAATATTTTGCCCGGCTGGAAAAACAAGGCATGGGCATAAACCTTGGCACTTATGTAGGTGCAACGCAGGTACGGCGCATGGTGCTGGGTGATGACAATCGCTCGCCCAGCTCAGCCGAACTTGAGCAGATGAAGTCGCTCGTCCGCGATGCCATGCATCAAGGCGCGGTTGGCGTTTCCACGTCGCTGCAATATGCGCCCGCGCCGTATGCCAGCACAGAAGAGCTGATTGCGCTGGCAGGTGAAGCGGGCAAGCTGGGCGGCGTGTATGCCACGCACATGCGCAGCGAAGGCTCAGCCATTACAGCGGCCATTGATGAAGCTATCCGCATTGGCCGCGAAGGAAAAATCCCAGTGGAGATCTGGCACATCAAGGCCGCCGGCAAACCGCAATGGGGACAAATGCCGCAGATTATTGCGCAGATTGAAAAAGCGCGCGCCTCTGGGGTGGACATCAGCGCCAACACGTATGCGTATCCGGCATGGTTCAATTCGTTCTCCGCGTTTATTCCACCATGGGCGCATGACGGCGGCGATGCCAAGCTGGTGGAGCGGCTCAAAGATCCGGCCATGCGAGCGCGTATCCGCAAAGAGATGGAAACGCCTTCCACCGAATGGGACAATGAATGGCAGGAGATCGCCGGACCTGAAGCGATTCTGGTCTGCGTGGTGCAGAATCCAAAGCTGGTGCCGCTGCAGGGCAAGAGCATCGCCGAGATTGCCAAGCTGTGGAACAAAGACGCAATCGATACCATTTTTGATTTGCTCATCCAGGACAACGCATTTACAAACGTTGCGGTCTTTGGCATGTCTGAACCTGACGTAACTATGGCGCTGGAGCAGCCGTGGGTCTCCGTGGACAATGATTCGCAAGGCACTGCGCCAGATGGCCTGCTGGGCCAGGAGCATCCGCACCCCCGGGCTTACGGAACGTTTCCGCGCATACTGCGCAAGTATGTCCGCGAAGAAAAGAAGCTGCGGCTGGAAGATGCCATCCGCAAATTCTCTGCGCTGCCGGCCCAACGCATGCACATGGCTGACCGAGGCGTGCTGAAAGCCGGCATGTGGGCCGATGTTGTGGTCTTTGATCCGCAGACCATTACTGACCGCGCCACATTTGAAAATCCCAACCAGCTTTCTGAAGGAATGCAGTTTGTGCTGGTGAACGGCGTGCCGGTAATTGAAGATGGCAAAGCTACGAATGCGCTGCCGGGCAAGGTGCTGCGCGGACCAGGCTACCTGCAATAGTGATTATGTGCCGCCCCTAACGGGGCTCCAGATTACTTTCCCACTCGCCGCAATAAACCTGTAATAGCAGCGATGCCTATCGGGAGAATTAACCAACCTGATATTTTAAGAATGCTCGCAAAACAAGAACTCAAGCGATTTTTTTCCCAAGGCTCATATTGGGGCACGAGTGGGAGATCGATAGGAAAAAATTCTCTTAAACTCAATTCGGTTGCATCTGCTACTGTAACACTTTGTACTACGGTCCAGGTTTTCTTTCCATCCGCTTCCATGCTAACTTTCACACTAGAAGGACTGCTGTATACTCCAACTCCAATAAAAACAACCATGAATGCTATGAGAAAGAGCTGGTAGGGTCTAATTCCATAGCGGCCTAATGTCCAATAAAGGAAGTCTACAAACCAGGAGAGTTTTGATTCATGCCATTTTAGCTTTCGCTCTACAAGCCGTCTTTCTAAATAAACTTGATCAGCATCTCTGTCATGACCTGCTGTTCGCAGCGCTTTTTCAAGCTGAGTGTATGGCTGTCTATTAAATGGCTTGACCCGCGTCTTACCTTCAGCATTATGAAAAAAATGCTTCCAATCGATCGAAATGCTATCGTATTGGAAGCCTCTTGCGTCTATGGTCGAAGAAAATTGTGAAGTAGTGTTGGTACTAAATAATGCTGCACGCATGTAGGTTTCACGCAAAACTAGCAAGCCGGAAAATGTTGCGCCTTCAAAATCAGCAATACGTTCAAACTTGCAGAAAGAAAACACAACTTCAGAAAATCTGGCAGAGGCAAGCCCCTCCCTTGCACCAAAGTAGGCCGAATCGAAAAAAGTGCTCCCTTCGAACGTCGTCCTGTCTCCAAATACCACACCACTACATACGAACTCACCATATATTGTTATGCCATGAAAATCAGTTTTTCCAGTAAATCTGCTAGCCTGGAAATATGCCCCTTGTTTGCATTTCATAACTCCAAATTTGTTAACTGAGACAGCATTCTCAAACGAGGCTCCAACAAATATGGCACTCCCACCAAAGTCAACACGCTCGAAATTCACTTTACCTAGAAACTTCGTGTTATGAAACTCTGCTGTGGACCCGATGGAACAGTCCCGGAAATCCGCAACATCATTGAAAACGGCGGCAGCTAAGTTACGACTCGGCTCCGAGCGAAACAATAATCGCCCTGAAATCGCAGCTGCGTCAAAAGTAACTGGCGCCATAAATGTGGCGCCTTGAAATGAAGCTTGGCCGCCTACTTGAATGGCAATAAAGCGAACCAATGCAGAAAACTTAGATCCTACAAAAACTGCATTCTTTTTTATTATTGCCGAATCGAACGATATCTCAGTACTCAAACCAAGAAATTGGACATCGCGAAAATTTGCATCTAGTCCGACATTAATTCGGCTAAATGTGGCTTGGCCATGAAATATAGAGGCACTTATATTGTTCTGGGGTTCGGCACGAAATAGTAGGGAACTGCCCACTCGCATGCGGTGGAAGTTCGCATGTTTGCTAAAAGCTGCTCCTTGGAATGCAGCATCGGCTGATGCTTCAAAAGATGAGAAATTTGCATTATCTTCAAATTTGACATTAATAAACACTGCTTGCCGGCCGCATTTTGTACCATCAAAAGTACATTCTTCGGCAAACCTAGCATTCGAACCATCTAGCGTTCCCTCTATATATGCAAATCTCATACAGAACTTATCATGGAAAATCACTCCTTCATTAAACTGAGCAAATGAGCGAATCGTGGTGCCATCCAAAATTACCGGACCTTTGAATTCTGAACTCGATATAGCTATCCTCCCAAACTCACTGCCTGTACAGTCCAAGCTCGTGAAGCCTGCATGCGCACACCCAAAGGCACCAAATTTTACAAATTTTAAATTCACCGCTCCTAAAATACTGACGGGGCACTCCTTTTTTCCTTCAAATGCAACCTGCTCATCGACGATCGTATTTTCCAGATTTACATGACCATTGAACACCGTTGTTTGAAATGTCGTTTGTCCGTGAACGTATGATGAAATTAATTTAAAATCTTTGTCGAACTTTGTCTTTCCTCCAAAGTACAGACCTCCCTGCACATGTATACGTTCAAATCTGGCTAGCCCAGAGAAGCTGACATCTTGAAAAAGAAGCTCGCCTTCGAAACGAGTGTTAAAGAAATTTGCTTTTCCGAGTTCAGCCCCTATAAAAACCACTTGCCCTTTGAAACATGTGCCACCAAAACTCACCTCTTTAAAAAATGTTTTCGAGCCAGGTGTGGATTGGAAAAAAGAGGCACCTCCTATCACCATCTGCTCCAATTTGGTATCAGCTTCGCAGCGAGCCCCGCGAAGTATAAATTGATCGCCAATTTGCATACCTGTGAGTCGTACACGATCCGCAAATCTAACTTCTTCAAACGAAACATTCTTTAACACCGAACTGCCGTCTAGAACAACAGTGCCGTGAAAAACACAGGCTCTTGCACCAAGATGACCTGCAATTTTTGCGGAGTGTAGAAGTAGGTTCTTTTTAAATTCGGCGGGTTCTTTGCCATCTTGCGAGAATATTGCAGCCTTGCCGACATAGAGGCGATCTAAGGATACATTTCCCTCAAATGTACTGCCTACACAAGAAAATATTTGCTGAATATCCGCGTCGGTTAGTTGTACATCCTGCCGAAACTGACATCTTTCTAAATTGAGGTCATATGTGATCCGCGCGGCTCTGCCAGTAATATTTTTCGCAAAAGAAGACTTTGCAAAAGAGGCCGCGTGCTCGAAAGTAGCCATTGAAAAGTCTACCAACCCCGTGAATCGAGATTGTTCAATCTTAAAATCCTTTTCGAATCTGAAATGGGATAGATCCAAATCACCGTCAATGATAGCGTTTGCAATGAAAATAGCCGATGAAATGTGCCTTTCGTTGGCAGGACTAAGTTCCTTTATTAAAACTGCGGGCACAGTTCTGCGCTGTAGTTCATCGATGCTCTCTTCGCGTTCGGGAAATGCCTCGAAAATAAGGGCTTCCCCTTCAGCCAATGCCTGGCGCATTTCATCTAATGTCATAAGGTTTTTTGAAATGCTAGGCCTCATAAGATCGAACGTCAACTTTCAAAACTCGGGAAATAGTTGTGTTCTGGGCGAACACGTTGGACAGCAAACATGGCGTTGTCAGCCCATATAAATCGGCGGGCCGCCAAATGCACAAAAGATATGGCATTCCCCATCTACTGATTTTCAAGCAAAATGATCACAGCTACTTATTGTCACTGTGACAATTAAGTGAAATCTAAATCCCATGACCACGCTCAGCGACTTTAAAGAAACGGTGCGGCAGCAGGCGGACATTGTTCGCTTGATTGGCGACTATATCCGGCTCAGGAAGTCTGGCCCACAGACCTTTGTTGGGCTGTGCCCGTTTCATGGCGAGAAGACGCCATCACTCTCTGTGCATGCCACGAAGCAGTTCTTCCATTGCTTTGGCTGCGGCAAGTCTGGCGATGTTTTTAAGTTTGTGCAGGAGCGCGAGCAGATCAGCTTTCCGGAAGCGGTGAAGCTGGTGGCGGAGAAGATGGGCATTCCATTGCCCAAGATGCAATACAGCTCTGAGGGCGAAGCCGAAGACGCACAGAAGCGCGGCAGGCTGATTGAGATGCATGAGCGGGCCTGCAAATTTTTTGAAGACCAGTTGCGGCGTCCGGAGGGAGCGCAGGCGAGAGAGTATCTGGCGGGACGCGGGCTGAAGGAAGAGACGATACGGACATTCCGGATGGGCTTTGCGCCGGATTCAGGATTCACACTGCGCGACCGGCTCAAATCTGAATTCAGCGACGAGATGATGCGCGCTTCAGGATTGTTCTCATGGAAGGAAGGCGCGGAACAGAGCGCGATGTATTCGAAGTTTCGCAACCGCATTACCTTCCCGATCGCCAATGAAAACGGAAAGATCATTGCCTTTACCGGACGCACACTGGCCACGGACGAAAAAGCCGGGCCAAAATATCTGAACTCGCCGGAGACGCCGATCTATTCCAAGAGCCGCGTGCTGTACAATCTTGATCGCGCCAAAGAGGCGATCCGCAAGCTGGGCTACGCGATTATTGTGGAAGGCCAGATGGATTGCATCGCTGTGTATTCCGCGGGCTTTCATAACGTGGCGGCGAGCTCCGGCACGGCGTTTACTGAGACGCAGGTGCGGCTGCTGGGCAGGTTCAGCAAAGATATTGTGGTGAATTTTGATCCTGATACGGCGGGCGCGGCAGCCACAGACAAATCATTGGGTATGTTGCTGGAAGAAGAATTCAATATTCGCGTGCTCAGGCTGGAGGCGGGCTACGATCCGGATTTGTTTATCCGGAAGAATGGCGCGGAGGGATACGCCAAGGCGCTGAAGGGATCGCAAAAGTTTTTTGATTATCTGGTGGACCGCGCGTTAAAGGTGTTTCCGGTGCGAACACCGGAAGGCAAGAAGAATGCGGTGAACTTTATGCTGCCGCATATCCATCGCGTGCCCAACAGGATTGTGCGTGATGAGTTGGCCAATGACATCGCGCAGAAATTGAATATCGATACGACGGTGTTGCGGCAGGAGTTTAAGGCAGCGGCGGTGAATCGTGCTTCTGCGGGGGTACGCAACGCGCCGGATGCGGATTTGAGGTCGTCAGAAAAAGTGCTGGTGCGGGCGGCTTCAGCGACTGCGCAGGATGAATTGGAGCTGCGTGATTCGGCGATCCAGGCGCTGACAGAAGAGCGCCTGCATGAAGGATTGACGACGGAGACGCTGCTGGAAGCTCTGCTACAGAATGCATTGGCAGGTGAGCGTGGAGAAGATAGCTTGGATCCAATGACGCTGAGTCTGAGTGAAGCTGATCGGCGTCGACTGGCCAAGTGCGTGATGCGGGAGGAAGAGCCGTTGACCGCTGAATTGCTGGAGGGCGCGCTGAATGCTCTGCGCCATCAACGATACGTCAGCCAGAGAGAAGGCGAGATCAAGCGAGGAATTGTGGAGGCTGAGCGTCGCAATGACGTGGCCACTCTGTTGCGTTTGAAGCAGGAAAAACTGGAGCTGGATCGGAAGTTGGCAGCGGGAACTTAAATCTCTCTGCGCTGGCGAGGGTGCCTGCCAAGCCACCGATCGCCCTCACGTTTATGGAGATCTTTCCCGATAGGCCTATAAATCACTTTGATTTCGGCAGGAATTCTACGGAAAAACCGGGATCGAAGGAAAGTCACGCAGTTTCAGGGCTTTAGTACGGCTTAGGCGATAATTTCACCCTTTGGCGGCCAAAGAGAGTAAGAAACCTAGAGACAAACGTGGCATCTAATCACCAAAGGAGATTCACAGGCAGGGGCGGCTGTATCTTGTTTATTTTAAAGCGGGTGGGTTAGGCAAGCACTTTTCTTTTCGGGTTGAATTGTGATACTCTTAGTACTCTCGGGACGTGCGCGCATACAAACCAAAATTCCCGCCGATATTCTTTTAGTGGATAGCAGCGTACAGCCCCGTATTGTCACGAATAGCTGTCACGAATGAATAATGAGGTCCGTGGTTTGGCTCTAGAAGATAAATTTGACGACATAAAAAAGTTAATAGATGCGGGCAAAGAAAAGGGATACCTCACATACGATCAGGTAAATGACCTGATTCCTGGGGACATTCAATCACCCGACGATCTTGACGATCTATTAACTACTATTGGGACCCAGGGCATCGATGTGCTCGATGCCGGCAAAGGACTGCCTTCAGAACAGAAGTTTGAAGATCTGGAAGAAGGCGAAGACGTTGAACTTGATCTGACACCTGGCGCGCTGGAAAAGACAAACGATCCAGTGCGCATGTACCTGCGCGAGATGGGCACAGTCCCATTGCTCACGCGCGAAGGTGAAGTTGAAATTGCAAAACGCATTGAGCGCGGACAGCTCCGCGTGCTCAAGGCACTTTCCCGTTCTCCCATTGTCATCAAGGAAATTCTCGCCCTGGGCGAGGACCTGAAAAAAGGCGTGCGCTCGATCAAAGAGCTCGTCGCTTTTGATGAAGAAGAGATTACTGACGAAATCGTCCAGGCCCGGTTGAAAGACTTTGTCGGGCAGATTGACGAAGTCGGCAAACACTATAAAAAGGCCCAGCAGCTGGAAGAAAAGCTGGAAGCCGTAAAGCAGAAGAAGAAACCAAAAGAGTCGCGTAAATATCGCTGGGCATATGGCCGTGCGCAAATCATGGTCAGCGGCGGCATTCGCAAGTTGAAGTTCACCAGTCCGGAGCGCAAGCGCCTGATTGACCGGCTGAACAAGACTGTCGACTCCATGCGCTCACTCGATCGCCAGATCAACAATCTGGAAAAAAAGATTGAAGCCACGCGCGTTGAGGAGACACGCCGCGAATATCGCCGCATACAGCGCCAGCACCGCAATGACCTGGAAAAAGTTGAGCTCGATACGGGTGTCAGCTACCAGGAGCTGCGGCGCACACAGCGTGAAATCATCCAGGGCGACGTTGACGCCGAAGCCGCCAAGCGCGAGCTCATCGAGGCCAACCTGCGCCTTGTGGTTTCTATCGCGAAAAAATATACCAACCGCGGGTTGCAGTTTCTTGACCTGATTCAGGAAGGCAACATCGGCCTGATGAAAGCCGTGGACAAGTTTGAATATCGCCGCGGCTATAAATTCTCCACGTACGCCACGTGGTGGATCCGCCAGGCCATTACCCGCGCCATCGCCGATCAGGCGCGCACCATCCGCATTCCGGTGCACATGATCGAAACCATTAACAAGCTCATCCGCACCTCGCGGCAACTGGTGCAGGAGCTGGGACGCGAGCCATCGTCAGAAGAAATTGCCAAGCGCATGGATATCCCTGTGGCGAAGGTGCGCAAGGTCCTCAAGATCGCGCAGGAGCCCATCTCGCTGGAGACGCCCATCGGTGAAGAAGAAGACTCTCACCTTGGCGACTTCATTGAAGATCGCTCCATGGTCTCACCCGCTGAGGCCGTGATCAACGTGAACCTCAAGGACCAGACCGCTCAAGTCCTGCGTACTCTCACGCCGCGCGAAGAGAAGGTCATCAAGATGCGCTTTGGTCTTGAAGACGGCTCTGAGCATACTCTGGAAGAGGTCGGGCAGTCATTCGCCGTAACACGCGAACGCATTCGCCAGATTGAAGCCAAAGCTCTGCGTAAACTGCGGCATCCATCGCGATCGCGAAAGCTCAAAGCTTTCATGGACGGCATCCGCGAAGCCTAGCTTTTTCGCGGGATAGAAATTTCTCTTCGCGAAAGAATGACTCGCACGGGATGGAGCAGGTCTTTAGGCCTGAGCAAACAATAAAACTATTTCGGGCTTTAGGCCCTGATCTAAAGGCGCTGCGCAATCAGCGCCTTTCTTTTTGTGGTGGAAGAGCGGCCCTTTAAGCCCTCGACTTTAGTCGGGGGTGAGCGAAGCGAATGAGCGTAAATATCCAATAAAAGAAAGAAGTCTCCTCGCGCCTGCGGCTCGCGCGCAGCCAAGAGCGCAACGCACAGAACAAAGACCAGCGCAGCGGAGCTGAACATTCGATGTCTCAAGCCTTTTTAGCTCTCGGCTTAATAATTTTTGCGTTTATCCTCCCCGAAACTTCTCCTCTGACGAGACGATACGCCCCGCTCATTTGAAGCTCACCAAGCCATTCTTCTCGGCTGAAACTGCCGCCTAAGCTTTGCTTCCCACCTAAAAAGAACCACATAAGATCGTACTTTGCGTGTTTTAGAAATCTCAAGAAAGCTTCCTTTTTGACCAGAAGCGCATTTGGGCCTGGGTAAAAAACGGCCGGATCAAATGCAATAAGGTTTCCTACAGAATCAAAAAACTTGCCTTCAACCTGATTTCCTCGCAGCCCCATCTGCCGAACGATCCATGCAGTAGGGATACGAATACTGAAATTCTCATTAGAGCAATCAAAGGAGTTCATCTGCGCGCTGTAATCTGCCGACGTGAGAATAAAAGGAAATGGAATCTTAGGTTCGTTTGACCTCTTGTCATGATTTGGATTGGTAACCCCTGTATATTGGCTCACAGAAGGGGCCCAGTAGAACTCCCCCAGAAAAAGATTGTTGAAATCTGAATTCTCCGGCATCCATCTACCCCAAAAATGTTGCTTTGAGAGCCATTGGAACATCTTTGCGGCATTATTGCTTCGCACAATAAAACTTCTAAGCTGATACCACAGCCACTTTCTTGGAGGGTCACTCCTTTCGTCGGATTCAGGAGCGTGCTCTTGCCATTCCGGATAGCTCTCAAGCACCAACCAATGAGATTGATCTTCGGGATTCACAACCTCGAGAAACGGTGAAATGGGAGGTAAGTCTATTCTGGAATTAAGCCAAGTTTCACGTGGAATCTGTGGATCCAACGAGTAAATATTGAGCGGGCACCACCATGAAAAACTTTTTCTTCTGGGGCCAGGAAGTTGACGCAATGTACATGAAGGGTCAATATCGCGACCTGAGAGCTGCCACGGTCCGTCGTACTTTTTATCAGTGTCGCTATAAAGTGAGTTACCGAACTGGAAATGATCCGCTACGAGCGCTAAGAATTCATGATATGCAATCCACTGGTACTTCTTCCCAATTCGCTCCGCCTTAGCTGCATCACGGCGCCACATCCGCGCATTTACGTTGCGATCAAAGTCGCCAAATTTTTCCGCAGTCCAGCCCAAATCAAAAACCCGCTGGAGTATCCACCGTTGAGCAATTGAAAGATCGAACCTCTCGTCATCGTCTCGGGGACGCGCACGGTAACTCAACACGTCCCGTTTGTACTTCGCCAATGTGGATCGATTCAGAGTTGCTTCAAAAGCTTTCTGCGCATTTTGCAATTTGGCTGCGAACTCTTCGTGGAACCAGTTTTTGCGGACTTCACAGGCTTCGCTGCTGTATTGTCAAGTCCAATAGTCAACTGTTCAATTGTCAGACTCCATTCGATCGCTTGCAGCTGGGTCCAAGCCTTTAGCTGAGCACCTTTCAAGTCTGCAATAAATCTGTCGTGCTTCTCACGCCGCGAAACCCGAGGGCGCTTGTCTAGAGGAATTGAGGACCATTCAAAAGATCCAGAGTTTGTACCAATGACGTATCTTGCAAAGTCACCGGAGCCCATTACCGAGCTGTAAATTGAATACCGGGCCCACTCTTTGTCGGCCATCCCATCCTTAGTCCACCCATATTTTGCTTCCAAATCCACTTTTGAAGCAATTTGTTGCGGCCACTCACTCTGATATGGCGGACGGACTTTCGATAAATCCACACTCGGCGTAGCTGCTGATGACAACGCTGCTTCGATTACCCCTCTTGCATAATCGCGTACCAACAGGTGAGGGTATGGCTCACCGGATTTGAACATCCAGTCATAAAAGAATATGCCCAACGCGCTCAGATCAGCGCTGCCCCCCCTTGCCTTCATTGCACAGCCGTATGAAACGGCGCATAGGCGTTCAATTACATATGGGTCATTCACGGACTTAAATTTTTCAAGCAGCAGGAGAAGAACATCAATTCTGGTATCAATTAGCCGGACCAAGCTCTTTGTAGCAGTGTCCCTTAGGAAACGGTTCGAGCTGGTTAGCATCCAAGCTAAAGCCGTTGCGAATAATACAGCCGCATCCCTGTCCATACGGTGCTCTCGCAGCGGAGACCAAGTCCAATCAATGAGACGATCAACCGCAGATTGCGTCTTATATTGTTCATGAATGAACGTTGACCACCAGGCGTCCCGGTCGGCCAAAGAAAATCTGATCAGGTTTTTATGCAAAGCATCCGCATTTAACCTGTGATCAGGAATTGGCGCAAGCGTGATTACCACGTTCCAGAACTGCTGTGCAGAATGCTTGTATCGAAGCAATTCGTCATTGATATACTTTGTCGTTGATTCATTGAAAGCAGTACGCGCTCGCCACAGGAAACTCTCAATTTGGGCCGATCTTATGAATTGATGGTTTTTCGATGAATCAGGCAATAAATTCGGCAATTCTTCGTGAATCCGTTCAGGAACTTGCACACAGAGTGCTTCAATAAGACCCTGATTTTCCCAGTAATTATTTTTAAACAAAGATCCAAGGGGTCGATCAGATAAAAATGCATCTTTGGGGTCGTTCATACGAAGATGCATGTCAAGCATCAGCTTTGCTATATAGTGATCTGCAAACCGTTCATATGAAAATCGGATAACGTCACTAGAAGCGTTATGTTCTAAATAAACGATATCTTCGGCTAAAATGCCTTCCGAAAGCAAATGCCGAAACAGAGATCGGTGGTATTCGCGACCGGGTAACCAAGCATCTACTGTTTCTCTCGCCACTTCTCTTGGCAGCCATCGGCGTTCTGTTTCAAACATTTTTCTTGTAATCTGCTCAGTTGCTTTTTGTACTAAGCAATCTAAGACATCAAAATCAAGATATTCGGTGCGGGCCAGCTTTTGGTTTACAGAATCCAAATAAAAGCTGAAGATAGCCGTAATCCCATGCAATCCAGTCGGGATATGGGAAAGGTTCTTGTTCTTCACGCCTTTGCAGAATAGCAACAAGAACTGTGGCGTACTGAACTCGGGAAACAGCAAAGGAACACTCGGAGCGATCCCGAAATGCGCAAAGAACCGGTTCGCGGCTTCATATTCATGCTCTTGAAAGCCGTGGTGCTCCTCTCGAACAATTTTCTGCTGCAACTTTAGTGATTTTGGAATAATTGCATTTTCATACGAACTGCGAACACTCACTGCAATGCCAATGCGGGGGTAATTTTCGAGATGAGTGACAATTCCAGCTAGATGTTTGTTCCAAATCTTTTGCCCGTCACCTTCATTGAGGGCATCTATTAATATCAAGGCCCGAGTTCCAGCTGCCAAAGCTGCCGCATCTAACGCTCCCAGAAACTCCTCTCGCGTGCAATTTAATTTTAGGAGTTCAAGGATATGCTTCCAAGGTTCGGCTGCACTAAATTGCTCTCCCAAGAGTATGACTGTTGGATGTCCGTTGCTTATTCTTCGGGCCGCGACATCACAGAACAGATGCGTCTTACCTGAGCCTGGTCGGCCTACCAGCAACAGCGCGGGTTTGTTGGCCAACAAAGCCGACGAACTATCTGCGAAACTACTAACCTCACCGAGTGCATCTTCCAACTGGTACAACAATAAAATCTCATTTCGAATATCAATTCCAGTTGGAGGTTCGAACGCATGCTGTGTCGGCTCTGGCTGAGTCTGCGCTTCCGCAGCCTTCAGCGAAGCCTGTTTTTCGCGCAGGAAATCGATCTCCTGTTGAACAGCTTGGACCTGAGCCAAAGCGAGCCCTTCAAATGGCAGATAAATCCAATCATCACTGTGGAACTGGTTCAACGTGTGAAACAACTCGGAGCAGCTTTGCTCGAGTCGTTCTGTTTGCAGGGGGGCAAGCTCTCTTAAGCTTCTAATATGTAATCTGCTAAATGTTGTCCTGAGTTTTTGGTACAGATCCCTAATTTCGTTAAAAAAATTCGGTGATCTAGCAAGACCATCGAAAATACGTGCAATTGGAAGATCGACATTTACAACAGGCGTATATCGGTCGCCAGCATTTGCGACAACTTCTCGAACGTGATTCGTAAACCAACTTTGGCTAAAAAATTCTTTATCAAACCAAAATCTGTACCTGCCAGCATGTACTTCTTGTGCAAGCCGGCTGTGAATCTCGCTGTCTCCCCAATAGATGAATTCAACCGAATGACCATGTCGGCGGGAATAAGCCCCCCATTTGCGCACTCTTTCATTCCATTTATCAAGAAGTGATTTATTCTCTTTTTTACCCCTGGGATCAGGTCTGTCGAAAGGCAGACAGATTGTGTAGCGGGTCAGGTTTGGATGTGTCCTAATTGCTGTATAAACGGATGCATCCAACTGACGCCACTGTACCGGCGCCAAGGGCGGGAAGAGAAATTTGGCTTGCCATCCCCATTCCGTTCCGTTGGGCAATTGCCAGAAGCATTCAACGCCAGCATCAGGGGTACCCTTCCTCGTAAATTTTGAACCAGCGGGTACTGGCTCATATCGCGCAAGCTGACAGCACAATTCCTCAAACGCATTATTCTGCGAATTTTTCCAAGGACGTAAATTGCTCCAATTGGTGGACATATTTTGTTTATTATGTACCATGGCAGAGAAAGTTTTGATCCGTCTATTGCTAAAAAACCTACTCAAAAATTAAGGATGCAAGGTCCGGCATCTTGATTGGAGAGCACTCGTCTTGGCGGCGGATTGCCTACCTCACCACACCTGACCAATTCCACCACTTCAATCCTCTCCTGAGCATCCGCCCCAGCTAAGTTCCTAAGCTTGAGCTGTTGGTGGGTCTGAGCTGCCAATTGTTCCGAACCTCGGGAAGTGTGGTGAGGGAACTCTACCGATCGCCCGATTTCACCACCTCTTCCAACTCCACCACTTCCAACCTCTCCGGACAATCCACCCAGTTATGCCGCCAGCACACAATCACCTCGCACCCGTCAGGATCATGCCTGTGCTCCTTGAAATTCCGGCTCTCAAACTCAAATTCAATCCGCACCCGCTCCCACTTGCCCGGGACAATCTCTCGCTTGGCCTCGCAATCCGGAAACGCCTTCTGCAGCCGCTCCACCCTGAATCCCAACCCTGCCGCCAGCGCTCCAAACAGAAAGATCACGCCTGCCTCATTCGTGGGAGCATGCGCCATGGCAGCCAGTTCCAGCGGAGCGCCATACAGCACACGCCCCACCAGCGTCGTGCACTTTGGCGGACATCCCTGCTGCCCCGCCGGCTCCATCACCTGCATGTCGCTACTTGCGTACTCTGCCGTAAATGGTTTTGTCTGCAGCTGCGCGATTCCCACTGCCGACGCCATCAATATCTGTACCGCCAGCGCTGCCGCAACCACCTTGCCCAGCCGCATTCCATGGCTCGCATCAATTCGCCCAAATTGCCCAGTTACCTGTTCTCCTGCATTTCCGATGTCGCGCCCCCCGGGGTCCACTGACCGCGCCGGGTTTGCGTGGGCTGGGGTGGGATTACCCGATGTCACGATCCCCCGATCTTCAACGTCTTTCTCCTCTGCTTCCTCTGGTCCTCTGTGTTTCAAAGCGGTTGACTGAACGCTGAATGCTGACGGCTGACTGCTCATATGAAATCTCCCCATCGCTATCTCTTTCAACTGCGGAAACCTGCCCCAGACAATCTCCAGCACGTCTTTCCATGGCTGTTCCAGATGAAACTCCCGCACCAGCAGCACAAACCTGTGCGCCATCTCGCTCCAGCCCACGCGCGCATGCAGCGTCCCGGCATGATGCTTTCCGCGCTCTACATATTCCGCGCGGCTCGGCAGCCGGCCCATGTCGCGCACCACGCACGCCCAGTCCAGCACCAGCGCATTCACGTCCAGCGGACCACCTCTCGGCCCCGGCTCAAATCCCGCGGCCCGCACCGCCTCTCGCATCCCGCCAAAGTGCTTGTAAATCTGGTACCAGCTGATCTTGATCTCACGCCGAAACTCCGCCTGGCTCGGCGCTCGTCCCAGCCGTTCACCCATCTTCCTGATCTCTGCAACAATTTCGTCTCGTTTCGACATTCGATTTCTCCCGTACTTAAATTTCGCTTGTCGCGAATATTGATTTGCTTTTCGACCAACAAACAAAAAGCCGCCCTTTCGGATGGCTCTGCTTTTAACTAAAGTTGAATTTTTTGCTGCTGAGGCTAATGAGTCAGCCTCTGAATTGCTTCAGTCTCCGTTTTTCTCGGTTGCATTGCGTATTCGCGGCGCATGCTCCGCGTGAATCACTCACGAAGGACTGCTTTTTCGGATTTCCGATCACGGCGATGACGTGCGATTTCGGCGATTACCCGATTTTCTACCGGGCACACCTCCGGCTACCGGAGATCGCCTGGCATAACGCCGCTTACACTACTGGCGTACACGGGACGATGGTTGCAGGCCGCACTCCCCTTTTCTCCCTTTGAACAGCCGTTCTTCACTTCATGGCTGCGCGACTGGCGCCGCTCCCACTTCGCCTTGCAAGGGCACGCCTTAATTTAGCGAATACCATACGAAAAGTCAACATCTATTTTTGGACAAATTTTCGTTAACCCCCATCCAACTAGCTCATCGAATCCAACAACCTTATCGATGCCCCTTCTCGGCTTCACGTTTTTTACTTCTTATACTCCGCCACCAGTTGGCCAATGTAGGTGGCGTACTGGTCGGCCAGTGAGCTGTCATGGAGTGTGAGTGAGTTTTCAGCGTTCATGGTTGCGCTCTTGGAAAAGTTAAAGCTTCCGGTAGCCAGGGCATCGTCACACACCACAACTTTGTTGTGCATGAAGTTGTGGACTGCATCCGGGCTGTAAGTATTGGAAGGCTTTTCCACCAGGTGCTTGCTTACCTTGTTCCATACGGGCAGCTCGGTTGAATTTGCCTTCTTCCATGAGGCTTCGGTCATCCGCATTTCAGCGCCGTCATAGAGGCCGGTAAGGGCGATGCCGCTGTCAATGGCGTCACTGAGCGCAGCCAGAACCAGATGCGAGGTAATGACCATGGATGAAATAGCAATACGCTTTTTGGCGGAGGAGATCAGGCCGGCAAGATGACTATCAATGGTGGGCCCATCGCCCGGCGAGAAATAAAGATCGATGGAGGTACTGCCGACTTTTACGGTTCCTGCGTCTCCCTTGCCCGTTGATTTGATGTTGCCGGTGCTCCACAGCTGTTGAAAGTCTTTTTCATACAACTTGGCCAGGTCAGCGGAAGGAATTTCAAGGATGTTGTTTTCCTGGTGGCTCCAGGCATCGTCCGTAAAGTTGGCGGATCCGGTCAGCACTTCAGCGCCATCGCGAATCATGTACTTGCTATGCATGAGATGGCTCCCGGCTATGGGATTGGTTCCCACGGGATCATTTGCGACCGACGCCGGAATCGTGAGTACAGGCTTGGTCTTTACCTTGGTGTTGCTGAACAGCTTCTGCATGGCCACGTGCGTGCCTTTGGGCGCAGGATCGCCGCCAAGTTTTTCGAACGCGTCGGCGGTCTTGGCGTTTGGTTTGGTGTGGTCATAGGCGATCTTTACGTCCACGCCGGCTTTGGCGCGGGCGATCAATGCATTCACAAAGTTCGTGCCCAGTTGCGGCGTCAGGCGGAAATCGTAAATCGCAATGTGAATGCTCGTCTTTGCGCTGTTCACGAAGGCCGTAAGCTGATCGGCAATGGCTTGAGGTTGCGTGCTTTTTCCGCCGTTGGAAATATCACGCAGAAACGTGACCTGAACTTTGCCTTTGGTTGAAGTGGAAGTGGTTTTCTTTTTAGCAGTCGCAGTACCAGGCATGGCTTTCCTTTCTCCTGCGCCATAAGAAGGCGCAGCTTTGCGCACGAATCAAAGGGGCTTGGGGCCTAAAAAAGGATGACGGAAAACCACGAATTAGCCGCTATCTTATTACGGCAATTTTTAAAATGCTGTCAAAAAAAACAAATGCAGACTCAGACTTACAAAAACACTGCTGAAAATCGGGGTGCTGGAAGCCTTAGCCTGCGGAACCGTCCTCAAAGTTCATCACGGGCGGTCTCTGGTCAAACGGCCAGGATTCACGGTTGATCTTGATCTCAATCATGGTGGTGGTAAATGGATAAAACAAAGTTCCCGCGCTGGCTGCCAGATCTTTCAGGGCCAGCCGGATTGGCTCATTGGCTTCTTTCAACTCCACCGTTTCTGGCCCGGCGCCATACGCGCGATAAGCCATCAACTCCGTTCCGGTCGACGCATTAATACACACACTCAATTGCGATTCCTGCTGGGCGATTCCTTTGGGCAGACGAATATGAAAACAACGATAGCTCTCATCCAACCCGTAGGCATGGACGTCCATGGACATTTCTTCAAATCGCAGCCATTGCTGCGTCTCTTCGTCTTTGCGCTGGATCTCCATCATGAAGTCGGAGACGCCATCGCCCCACTCATCACGCGCCCAGACAACAAACTGCTGCCAGCCATCGATGTCTGCGTCCTGTGCGCTGCCATCAATTCTGGCAAGGACGCGTTCCACATCGCCAAGAATGCCGCCGGGCTCCGGATTCTTGAGCATCTTTGCCATGCCCTTGGTCCCATACTGCTGGGCACGGGTAAGCCATGCGGTGTGCGCATCCTTGTTATTTACATCCAGAAAATCGCGTACCAGCGCAATCATTGCCGGATCAGGATTGCTCAGGAGCGTTGCATGGTTTCTTCCATCCACGGGGATGATCGGAATGTCCAAACGATTGTCAGCCCATTTGGACATTTGCAGCCGCTGGCCATCTACGCCGGTACGCGTGAGATCGATAGTGATTTTGCGCGTGTTCAATCCGCAGCCGGCCCAGCGCACAGTACCATCACAACCCGGGCTGTTAGCGAGGCTGGAAAGTCCCGTGTACGGCGAATTGCCAATGAACACGGTTACATAAGGCGTATCGTTGCCGGTGCCATAGTAAGGTTCTTCACCCAGCAGGTCTTCTGAAGAAAGGTCCCAAGTGAAGTCGCCGCCTAACTCAAGTCCTTCCAGCACGCGATCCCCGGCATTTAAAAAGTCTGGTCCTAATTCTCTGTTGCCTTTTACCAGCGCGCCAAGCCATGTGCGTCCTTTATGTGCCTGTGGCGATCCCCATGTTGCCGGCGCAAGCCCAACCAGATGTTTCAACCGGCCTAAACGCTTATTGTCTTTCAATGGTCCGCCATAATTGGCCAGCCATGCCCGCACTACCAGCATGCCGGTGGAATGCACAATGGCGTCAAACTCTTCACCGTTGTTCAACCCCGGCTGCAAGCAGAGCGCGCGATCAAAACCCTCAGCAATATCTTTGATCGTGATCTCATTGTTGAGTGAAATGTAATTGCAGATATTGATGTCCACAATCTGCTTGCCACCCGGCAATTGTTTCAGCATATCTCTGACAGGGTGAAATGCCTGTGCACTTGCAGAATAACCGTGGACCAACACCAGCCGCCGGGCCATAGGCTCTCCTTTGGACGTAATAATGCCGCTGATTATAAAGAGTTGTGCAGGAAGGCGCCGCTTCGTTTCATTAGCCCGACGAATAAATGCTTCTGCTTTTCTGCGCTCTCACAGCCAGAGTGCCAGAATCAGACCGCCAGCTTTGCCCGACAAGCGCCTTTTTTGTCTCACTTACTGGTATGTTCACTTTTCCAGCTACCTCGCGCATCAAACATGCAAATTTTCCCAGGAAGAAAAATGACTCGCCCGCAAGTTCTCGTTGTTCACCTGCAGTTGTTCCCGCGAAAAACGAGTCGGCCGTTGTTGCTGAACCAGCACACTCCAGCAACCTTCAAAGCATCAGAGGTTCTACGAATCAAAACGGGCTGCACTTCCGGGACCAGTAAGAATCGCGTGTACGCCTTACTTGGAGGCACCTTCTATGCCCACTCGTCGTGAACTTTTGAAATTAGGATTGTATGGCAGCACTGCCATGCTCTGCCTCACTACTTCCAAGCTCGGTACTTGGACATGGGCCCTTGATGAAAATAAGAACCCTGTGGACCGGCGAGTCACGCCGTTTCAAGTTGATTTGCCGGTACCCGCATTCAAAGGAACTGTTTCACCAGCCACGCTGCCTGGTGTTCCGCTCTTCAATGATGGCATTCCGACGGACTATGTCTCATTCAACGTGCAGCAGACACTCGCACAGATTCTTCCCGGCAAGAAGACGCTGATCTGGGGATATGACGGCGTCTCTCCCGGGCCAACATTTCGGGCAAGGCTAGGGCGTCGACTGGTGGCGCGCCAGACCAACAATCTGCCGGTCAACATCAATATTCATCATCATGGCGGACACACACAGTCAGCATCTGACGGTAGCGCTCTACCTGAGCTGGAAATCAAGCCCGGCGCATTCCGTGACTATATATACGACAACGATGACGATGTCGGCGCAACGCACTGGTACCACGATCACACGCTGGACGTTACCGGGATCAACGTCTTTATGGGGCTTGCCGGGTTTTACCTTCTTGGCAGCAACACGATTGACGCTCTGAATCTCCCCAGTGGGCAGTTTGATGTGCCACTGGTGATCCAGGACCGTGCTTTTGACGCCAACAACCAGCTGGCTTACAACCCGTTTGACCACAATGGCTTTATCGGCAACGTCTTTCTGGTAAACGGTGCAACGCAGCCAAAGTTTCGCGTGGCCAATCGCAAATACCGCTTCCGCGTTTTGAATGGATCAAACGCGCGCTTCTATCAGCTCTCACTCAGCTCAGGACGTCCGTTCCAGATCATCGGCAGTGATGATGGATTGCTCCGCGCACCCATTGAAGCTGACCAGTTTCTTATTGCACCCGCAGAGCGTATTGAGATTGTGGTGGATTTTTCTTTCCACGTTCCCGGTCCCAACACGCACGTGTTCTTGAATAACACATTGGTGCAGACTGAAGGTCGCGGGCCGGAGGGCGTAGACGCTACGCAACCCTTCCCGCTTTTGCGCTTTGATGTCCTGGATAATGTGACTGACACAAGCACGGTTCCGGCTGTGCTGGAAACAGGCATACCAAACTTCAATCGCGCAGAATCCGTGCGCACCCGGCAGTTTGAATTCGTTCGTAGCCAGGGTGCGTGGCAGGTCAACGGCAGGTTCTACGATCCCACACGCATTGACGCTTCGGTCAAGCTGAACACCACTGAAATCTGGAGGCTCAAAAACGGCGGTGGCGGCTGGTTCCATCCGATCCACATTCATCGCAACGCGTTTAAGATTCTTGACCGCAATGGCATTCCACCCAAGGGCCACGAGTCAGGATTGAAAGACGTATTTGTTTTAAATCCCGGAGACGTGGTCAACGTGATCACCAAATACACTGGAGCCAAACAGTTAGGCCGCTATGCCTTTCACTGCCACAACATCGAGCATGAAGATATGCGCATGATGGGACTTTTTGAGGTGGTGCAATGAACCGCCGCATCGCTGTTCTTGTGCTCGGCGTGATGGTGGCGACTGGAGCGACAGCAACTATTCCCGCAAAGGGTCTGCTGCAGGATGATCCTTACGGGTTTTTCGAATATCGCCGTAACGCGCTCCGCGCCAACTTTCCAGACGTTGTTTTGCTTACGCAGGATAACGAACAAAAACGTTTCTATGACGACCTGATCAAGAACAAGGTGGTCGTCATCCAGTTCATGTTTGCCAACTGTAACAATCTTTGCCCGCGTATTACGCCGAACCTGGCCAAAGTACAACGCGAACTGAACAAGCTTGCGCCGGGCAAAATTACTTTTCTTTCCATCACAGTGGATCCAAGGCATGACACGCCGCTGGCGCTGAAGGAATACGCTTCACATTTCGGGATACAGAGCGGCTGGTATTTCCTTACCGGCAAACAGCAAGACGTGGATCTGGTACGGCGCAAGTTGGGTGTTTATGATCCGGAAGAGCAGAAACTTGAACACATGAACGTGCTCACGATTGGCAATGAGGCACAAGGCAAATGGATCGGCATGGAGGCATTGGCCAAACCTGGCGACATTACCGAAACCGTCCTCCGCGTGCTGGGTCAGCCCCAAACAGCGCAGCGCTGAATGGGCGATCGACGTTGTAAGCAATCGCAAAAGAGAAGGCGTGGTTCCGTGGCCGCGCCTTTTGCACAATCATCATTCTTTAGGCAATTACCTATACGCCGAACGTGAAAACTTTAGCCATTAGCCCCTCGCGGTTCCCTGCCCGTTCACCCGCCTGCATCCAATTGCACTAGAATTCTTAACCGACTCCGTAACTCCCGGTTCCTGGCAGGCTGAACCGGTCACAAAAAAGAGGGATCGCATGAACGCTCTGACTATGAGAAACAGACTTACTTTGCTGTGCATGCTGGCATTTGTTTTTACGGCCATTGCTCCGTCGCTCCGGGCCGACGACGGATTATCCAACCAGAACAACCGCGCCGCCGCGGAACTCTTTGCCACCTTGCCGGAAGGCTCAACGGGGCCTGAAGGCTTGACCGTTGGTCCGGACAACAATATTTATGTTGCCACCTTTGGCTTTGATCACAATGGCGCCGCCACCACGCCGGGCCAGCTCTTTACTTTCAGCCCTGATGGCCGTCTGATGCGCCAGGTGACGGTGGCCAATGCCAGTCCGCATCTGCTGGGCATCGCCTTTCATCCGCAGACTGGCGCGCTGCTTGTGATCGATTTTGGCGCAGGCCAGGTGCTCACAGTTGATCCACACACCGGATCGTCTACGGTTTTTATGACCGTTACCGGCGCTTCCGGATTGAATGGAATGACCTTTGATAAAGCTGGTAACGTCTACGTTTCAGATTCTGCCCAGGGCATCATCTGGAAGACTGGTCCCGCAGGCGGCGCAGGCACAGCATGGGTCACCGATCCTCTGCTTACCACCACCGGCGTTCCGCCATTTGGCGCGAATGGATTGCAGTTCAACAATGAAGAGACAGCTCTCTTCGTCGCAAATACCGGCAATGATACTGTTGTTCAGATTCCCGTAAGCAGCGGTACTCCCGGCGCGCCTGCCGTCTTCGTGAACAGCATTAACGGCGCAGATGGCTTGGCCATTGATCGCAATGATAATCTCTGGGTTTGCGCCAATCAGAATGATGAGATCGTCGTCGTGAGTCCCACGGGGAAATTGCTGGCGCGGCTTGGCGACTTCAACGGTGTTGACCGCAACGGACTCCCGCACGGTCTGCTCTTCCCTGCCAGCTTGTCCTTCAGCAATGATGGCAAATTCCTTTACATCACCAACCTTGCGCTTGATCTGCGTGTGATCGGATTGCCGCAGGCAGTGGATTCACAAGCGGCTGGCCAAGTGCGGCACTTTACCGTCTCACGTATGCGTGCCCGATTTGATTCGCTGAGCGGCAACGGCAACAGCGGCCATAACTAAGTTGCGGAGTATCATGGAACCGCAGCTATGAAACATCTATCCGGCATACGCTTAACAGCAGCAAGTATCCTTATTCTTGCTGCTGTTTTGCTTGCGACTAATTACTTCAGAGCTGCTCCGGCGCAGCCGTTTGAGAAAACCGTCATTACCATTGGCAAAGAGCCAGGATCAATTGCGATTGCTGACGTCAATCACGATGGCCTGCCAGACCTGATCGTCGCCAATACAGCTGATGAAACGGTCAGCATTCTGTTAGGTGACGGCAAAGGACATTTCAACCCTGCGCCAGGCTCGCCCTTCGCGTGCGGCAAGTCTCCCAATGATATTGCCGTCGCTGACATGAATCATGATGGCTATCTTGATCTGATTGTCGCCAACACCGAGACTCCTTTTATCACGGTGCTTCTTGGCGATGGCAAAGGTGGATTCAAGCCTTCAGCACACTCGCCGTTCAGTACGCAGTCGCGTCCTCATGTGCACGGCGTTGCGGTGGCTGATTTCAACGGCGACCGTAACCCGGATGTGGTCACAGATAGCTGGGGCAACAATCAGATTCTTATGTTCCTGGGTGACGGTGCTGGAAACCTTCTTCTTCCTGGCCGCGCGTTCGCCACTGGCAAGCGTCCTTATGAGCGTTTGCGCTCTGCAGATTTCAATCAGGACGGCAAGCCGGATATTGTGACAACCAACCTTGATGACAATACGGTTTCAATTCTGCTGGGCGACGGCAAAGGCCAGTTGCATGACGCTCCGGGCTCTCCGCTTGCCGCCGGAGCCGCGCCATGGGCAGTCGCCGTAGATGATATGAACCGCGATGGCAAAGCTGATCTTTTGATCCTGCCTTACGAACCGGATGTAAGGGATCCAAAGCAAGTCGGCGTAACCGTCCTGCTGGGTAATGGCAAGGGTGGTTTTACCAAAATGAGTGGCTCGCCGCTGCCGCTTGCCGAGTGTCGCGGTCCGCAGCGTGTTGCCACCGGCGATCTCAATGGTGATGACTTCCGCGACATTGTTGTCTCCTGCGCGCAAAACAATAAGCTCATGCTCTACTTCGGTTCGAAAGACGGATCATTTCGCGCTGAGACGGTGGAGATTCAGACCGGCTGGTCAGGCCTCGCCGTCGCTGACCTGAACGGCGACCGCAAGGATGACATTGTGATCACAAACAATCCTGAGTCCGGCAAAGCATCTCCCGGCACAGTCACGATTTTGTGGGGCAAATAGCACATTCACTTTTATCTCGCTATAGTCTGTCAACGCGGCGGGGCTCTATTCACAGCCGCGCTGCAATCTCGCATACGCCAAACATGAATGCATACATGCCACCCGTAATGGCCACTGCGATTACCGCTTGTGTGAGCAATGACCTTTTTCTCAAGTATGCTGTCTGCTCATAGATCATCCATATCGCCGGGAAAGACGCGTATCCTATGGCTTCTACCGCCGGTCTTGAGCGATATATCTTGGTCAGCACTAAATAAAGAGTTGTCAGCACCAGTGAGCTGATGACCATTGTGATGGAAGCAATCTTCTGGTCGTGCGCAGAAAGCTTAGGCCCGCCCGCGGCACACCGCTTCAACATTTCGTTGGTCATTGTGTCTTCTCCTTTTCTATTTTCCAGTTCATTACTCCGGACCTGCGGATGCAAATGCGCGTCCACTGCGCCTCCAACCACATCCATCATTAGTCCGATTGAAAATCTCTGGCTTGCCAGCACCGCGATAAACTCATCGCCATAGCGCCGCTGCCAGCGTGCGGGATAGAGCCACACCAGCCGCTTCATACGCTGGCCAGCCTGCGTTGCCCCGCGCGAACCACCGTCATCATGGAGTCCAGGCGCGCCCGCAATGCGCGTTCACCCAGACCTGTGAGCCGGTAAGGATTGCGGCGATCTTCACTCTTTAACGCCTCAATCAATCCGCGCGATTCCAGTCGCGCGATTGCGCCATATAGTGTTCCCGGCCCCAGTTGCACGCCCGCGACCATCTTGATGTCTTCCGTCATGGAGTAGCCGTGCTTGGGCCCTTCCGCCAGGCTGATTAATATGAGCAGCGCCGGCTCTGAGAACCTCCCAAAATCATCCAGCTCCGGATCTTCTTTGCCTTTTCGCATTTCCTGTATCGCTCCGCGTAATACGCATTACGTACTACGTATAACGATATATTACGTACAACGTAATAGAATGTCAAGGGAGTTCTGACCTGCAAAAAATGTTTTTCAAGTGGCTCTTGCTATGACGACCGGCCGCAAGTACTGGGTTGACTTCACAACGCGCTGGTTTTGCCTGGGTTGGAGTGGGTGATACTCTCTTAACAACCCATGGACTCCCTCCTCAAATTGATTGAACACCACGGCTACTCCATCATCTTTCTTGCTGTCTTTCTGGAGGCGGTCGGCTTGCCTGTTCCAGCGGCACTTGCAATGGTGGCCGGTGGAGCAGCGGGCGCGTCCGGAATGTTGAGTGCGCCGTGGGTCTTTGGCCTATGCCTGGCCGCCATGATGATGGGCGACCTGCTGGTTTATTTCTTTGGACGCCACATGGGATGGTTTCTACTCGGCTTTCTCTGCAAGGTTTCAGCCAATCCTGAAACCTGCATCCTGCGCTCTGCCGAATCTTTTTATAAACGTGGGAAGACCACGCTGGTGATTTCCAAATTCATTCCCGGCATCAGCACCATGGCCGCACCGCTGGCCGGCAGCATGCGAATGCGCATCGGGCAATTCCTGCTCTATGACTTTTCGGGAGCCGCGCTTTACACCATTGTTTACGCCGGCCTCGGTTATCTATTTCACGATTTTCTGAGCATCATCGTCCACGGATTTCAGGCCGCGGGCCAGCTGGTGGAATTTATTTTTCTGCTCGCGGCGGTGGGTTATATCGGCTATCGTATCTGGCTTTACTGGAGCCACCGCATCTATCGCATTGTGCCGCGCGTGCAGGTGGAAGAGGTAAGAAAGAAGATCGCAGCCAATGAACTTGCCCAGATCATCCTGGCCGATGTTCGCAGCCACGGCTATTACGACGCCGGCGCTGAGCGCATACAAGGCTCCATCCGCCTTGAGCCGAACAACCTTGCGCCATCACTTGCTTTTCTGCCCAAAGAGAAGGATATCTATCTTTATTGCACTTGAGTGAAGGACGCCACCAGCGCCCGTGTGGCGCATCTGCTCAGAGAACAAGGTTACAACGCATTCGTGATTACCGGCGGACTTACCGCCTGGCGCAAAGCCGGAGGCGCGATGGAACAGGTCCCCAAAAACGACATTGTCCTGTTGCCAACTTTTAGTTAGAGAGTTTGCCTCAGATTTGAGCAGAGGAACGCAGATCAAAAAGTAGACTGCGGGCGCCTGCAAATAATGACGAAAACACAACTCGTCATCCCGAATCCCCGTCAACGAGAACGCGCTCTCACCAGCGTTCGAGTAGGGGTGAGGGATCTTGAACTTCCACAATTTGAACTAAATAAAAAGGGGCAGCTCGCAGCTGCCCTCTCTCGCTTATTCTTTACCATCCATAATGATGGTCGTGGTGATCACGGCTGATCTTGTAATTGTCATGACGCACGTCGTGTCGGTCTGATCTCAGCTCGCGATAATCTCTGTGCATCTCGTGTCGATCATATCTGGCGCCGGCATAGTTGCGTTCATACCGGTCGCGCTGCAGATTATGGCGATCATGGTCAATCCGATTCTTATCATGCCGGACATCGCGGTAATCCGACCGCCGGTCCGCATAGTCTTTGCGAAGATTATCGCGATAGTAGTGGCCGTCCTGCGCCACCATGCTGCCAACCCCCGCAAAAACCAACAAGGCCAGCCCTGCTAACATTCGTCTCATACAAATTCCTCCTGGGAAAATTCCGCGCTTAAAGGCTTTAACCCCTGTAAAAAGAAGAGTTGCAGGAAATAAGAAAACTTGCCGGAAAAATTGCCTGATAGAAAATTCATTTAATCTATCGATTGAGTAATCGAAATCATTCGATTTTAGCGTCTATAATCGTATTGATCTCTCGGAAGAAAAAACCGGCTTGCTTCGGCTTGATTTGGCAAAAAATTGCTCTACCTGAGAATTCAATTGAAATGGATCGCGCGAACGGGCGCCATATTGTTCGCGATTGTGCTGCTTTACCCCTTGACCGCGCTGCTGGTCAATGTTGGACCATGGCAATGGGATGGCGACTTTCGCAGGGTGGCGCTTTCTTCCGTCCGTGTCTCCCTTCTGCTCACCACCTGCGCCATGCTCATCATCATTGCCGTGGGCACGCCCATGGCGGCATACATTGCTCGCTGCTCCACGCGAGAGCGCCTCTGGTGGCAGGCCATTCTGCTTGTTCCCATTCTGCTGCCGCCCCTTGCCCTGGGCATTCTGCTTACGCTGGCATTTGGTCCGTTTGGCAGCGTTGGCGCAGCACTTGAACACGTAGGTTTGCAAACAACCAACAGCCCTGAAGCTTTTATCATCACGCAGGTCTATGTGGGCATGGGATATTACGTGCTTGGTGCCGTCGCTGCCTTCGATGCTGTCCCTGTGATTCTGCAAAAACAAGCAGCGCTGCTTGGCCTGACTCCCACGCAGGTTTTTTTGCGCGTCACGCTGCCGCTCTCTCGCCTTGGATTGGGTGTTGCGCTAAGCATCGCCTGGGTCCGCGCCATCGGCGAATTCGGCGCTGTCATTGTTACCGCTTACTATCCTTCCGGCATGCCAGTGCAGCTCTGGACTAACCTGCAAAGCTTTGGCTTGCCCGCAGTCATGCCCTTGCTTGTCATCTTTCTTGCTGTATCTCTGCCGCTCCCGTGGCTTGTGCACGTGCTGGCACAACGAAAGCGCCATGCTTAAAGCTCATGTCATCAAAAACCGCCGCGAGCTCCAGGTAAACGTTGCGCTGGAGTTGGAACAGGGAAGCGCTCTTGGATTATTCGGCGCTTCAGGCGCAGGCAAGAGCACGGTGCTGGCATGCATCGCCGGAATTGAAGAGCCGGACGGTGGCTTTGTGCAGCTCAACGGACTCACATTGTTCCCACCATCCCTGCCATTACATCGCCGGCCGCTGGGATACCTCACGCAGGAACCTGGCCTCTTCCCTCATCTGAGCGTGGCAGAAAACATCAATTTCGGAATCAGCAAGGAAGTTGCCGCATCTTCTGAACAGCGGCAATGGATTGAGACATTGCGCGATCGCCTGCAACTTGCCCCGCTCTGGAACGCGCCGGCATCGCTCATCTCCGGTGGACAGGCGCGCCGTGTAGGGCTGGCGCGCATGCTGGCGCGCAAGCCTCCTCTCGTACTGCTGGATGAGCCATTCGCCGGGCTCGACCGTCAGCTGGTGCGTGAGCTGATTGACGACCTGATTTTCTGGGCCAGCAGCATCGGCTTCAGCATGATTGCCGTCGACCATCAGGTAGAAGTGCTCAAACGCTTGTGTCCGCAGCAGGCGATTGTTCTGGAGCAGGGAAAAATTGTGCAGCGCGGCAGTTGGAGTGAACTTTATCACGCTCCGGCAACGCCACAGTTGGAATCGCTGCTGGCTGCGCTTTGACGCCGGCCGCGGTCAAAAACTTTTGTAGCAGCAAAGGAGTCACCAATGCGAATTGAACCGCCAACCAAACTGTATCCGGTGCGCCACGCGTGCAAGGTTCTGGGTGTGAGCTATCCCGCGCTCAAGCAGTGGATTTACAAAGGCAAAATCAAGACGGTGAGAACTCCCGGCGGCCATCATCGCATTCCTGAAACGGAGATTGACCGCTTGCTTCCTGCCGTACCGCAGCGGGGTCCGGTGCAAAAACGTCGCGAGACCTTCCGCACCATCAGTGGACGCAATCAACTCGTGGGCCGTGTGGTTGAGCTGAAGATTGAAGGGCTCATGGCGCAGGTCACACTCTCCATCGCGGGCCAGCGGCTGACTTCGATCATCACGGCCGACGCGGTACGTGAGATGCGGCTGGAAAAAGGCCAGATCGCCGCAGCGCTGGTGAAGTCAACGGATGTAATGGTGATGCGCGCGAAGTAAGGCTTCCGCAGAGCTCTTAAATCTCTACTCAAAGCAATCTGCCAAGCTTCTCCAACAAAAAAGCGCCGGCGGAAACGCCGGCGCTCTTCACTCGAAAAAACCTTACAGCTTTACTGGCAAGGCAACGCAGGACCGGTCAGAACATTTACCCCAGGATAGCTAAATGCACCCTGGAAAGCGTCTGACGGAGCGGTCTGTGTGAACCACTGCAGCAAAGCTTCAGTCTGCGGATGGAAGATAAACTTCGATCCATCGTCACCACCTTTGGTTCCCGGCGGACGCGGAACCTTCAATTCAACCGGGAATGCGGGATCCGCCGTTACCTCCACCGGATCGCCCGTTTCCAGATTTCCCTGGCATACACCAGGTTCGCCGGGGAACTGCCAGACAGGAGTGATGTTATTGAGGAACGGGTCATTGAACGACTCCGAAATCTCATGGCTCAGGGGAAGAATGTCCAGGATTTCAGCATTGGTGAATGTGCCCGGCGAAGTCCAGCTTGCGTAAGCCGATACCCAGACTGGCTCTGGCGTGACCGAACCATCACTGAAGAATGTGTGGAAGCCCAGAACACAGCATGATCCACGGGTTATCAGAGGAGTGGCGCTGGGATTGAACAGGAATGTGTTGGGCCAGAATTGAATGTTCATCGCATCCGTAGTCCAGTCACCGGCATTGATTGCGTTCACGCCGACGTTGCTGAACTGCTGATTGAAGAACGACTGCAACAAAAAGATAACGGTGTTGCCGTCGGTCGCTGTTCTGGTGAACCAGGTCCGCACAGGTTGCACCACGCGATTCACGCGGGCGTTTACTGTAAAGGGGACTGTTACCGTAACGTGTTCAACCACGGTTGCCGGTTCCAGATTGGTGTGCCAGTTGTCTTTCATGTGATTGGAAAACTCAGCACGCTGCACCGCATCAGCAAATTGAACGTGTCCCACAGTGTAATCCGCGCGGTTGAAGTTCGGCGACGCTAATAACATTGGCAGGAAAGGTTCTGTTGGTACAGTAAAAGCAACACTGCCGTCCGCATTCAGCAGAATTACATCTACTGCAACAATCTTGGCGGGGATGCTCGTTGTATGTCCGGTTAGAGGATCATTGCCCATCATTGTGAACGGAAAGCTCTTTGTACCTCCGGCGCCATCCGGTCCAATGAATGAACCAGAGAAGTTCGGCACTGAAACTATGCCAGGGAATCCTCCCGGTGGATTGACTGTTACATTCGAGGAAGGATCGGTTTCATCACTATCTAGAAAGTTGATGAGCTGGTGTATATCCTGAACTTGAATGGTCGCTTCCGGGCCGGCGGAAGAACCGTCTGGTGTAGCATCTGCAGGTTGTGCGGTCTGGGCGATCGCAGCTTGTCCTATACTGAAGCTTATAAAAGCTCCTGCTAGTAACACTATTTTGAAAACAGCACGGAGAGAGGGCATTGCTTTCATAGACACTCCTGATTGTCTTGCACGCTCAGCAGCAGCGATGCGGTTTTCTAATCCGGAGGAGTGTACTCTTAGCTAGTAGCTATTCCAAGCACGATTTAGTACAGACTACTAGCTTCAGGATGATGCTTGACTATGGATTTGAGAATGATCTTGCAATCTTCTTAAATTAGCTAACCGAAACATACCAACCAAATCCATATTGGAAATATAGGCTTTGCCGTGCTTCTAGTTGTCTGTTTTCATTTTTAGCCATAGGTTCAGTATCAGCGGGGCCGTAATACCTCAAATTTCGTGATCGTATAACCCAACGCCGCACCCAGGAATACATCAGACGGGAAATGGGCCTCTGAAGATATTCGCGACAGGCTGACTGCGGTCGCCATTCCATATACCGCCCAAGGCACCCACTTATGCGTGCGATAACGGCCAGCAACCACCGTGGCTACTGAAAATGCTCCTGCCGCATGCCCTGATGGAAATGAGCTTCCCTTAAAAGGCGATTGGCCGCCATTGAAAAATGTGTTGTGAAAATCGCCGCCGGGAGGAACGTCTGACGGGCGTTGTCTGCGCGTGATGGCCTTGACTGCCAAATCCACAACCGCGCTGTCCGCATAGGCTTCACCGGCAAGCAGCGCAGTACTTACCTGATAATCATCGTGCCGTGCATAACCCGTGATCATGAGACTGACCGGTATAGCCGCCACTATCCCCGTGGTTATGTCTGCATCAAAGGTGTCATTCAAATCGTCCAGATTTCCCGCATGGTCTCGGAAATATGGCATCACATGCGGGTCGGCCACAATCAGCCCCGCTGTCCCGCCCACAACACCGAGCGTTGGCAGCAAATAATGCCCTTTCGCTAATTGCAGCGGAAACAGCCAGATGCCTTTCTGGTCGTGGAGAAAATCCTTCGGAAGGCTCTTCCATGTAACCTGACGCTGTTCTGCCGGAGTGCTGCCTCGGCTCTCCGCTAGAGTCTGCATGGTCTGGGAGGGGGCGTCGGGTAAGTTTGCCTGGGTCGTTTGCGCACAGGCTTGTTTCGTACCCCCTAAAACGCCTGCGCCAAAAATCATGATGAATAGAAGTCGTAGATAAACCTGTCTCATTGCATTTCTTGGATGCGCTTCTCTGCTTCCGGGTATGCTGCAAGTGGATCGAAAGAGCTAAAAGCAGGCACTTTTAAAGGCTCTTGTCGTTTCCAGATAAACATCAGCTAAATTCACCGATCGAATCCCTGTTCACGGATCTCCCGCCTTGATTTTCATGCGTATTCCCGCCTTCGCTCGGCTTGTGAAATAATTGGCAGTTTGCCCGCAGCATCAAAAGAATGTAGCCCCGGCATTTAGCGTTTAGGCTGGCCTGCGCTGCAGTGTGATCAGTACGGAGCCAACTTACAGGAGAACCATGGACTTTCAACTCACTGACGAGCAGTTGCAACTAAAAAAATCCATCCGCGATTTTGCCGAGCGCGAAGTCCTGCCCAACGTGATGAAATGGGATGAGGCCAATCACTTCCCCCTGGAGACGATCAAGGAGCTCGGTCGCATGGGTGTGCTGGGCATGATCTTTCCCACTGAATATGGCGGCGCCGGCCTGGGCTATGTGGAATATGTGATCGCCGTGGAAGAGCTCTCGCGTGTGGATGGCTCCGTGGGCATCACCGTGGCCGCGCACAACTCGCTCTGTTCCAACCATATTTATCTTGCGGGCAATGAAGAGCAGCGCAAGAAATATATTCCGAAGCTCGCTACCGGAGAATGGCTGGGCGCATGGGGACTCACCGAACCCGGCTCCGGCTCTGATGCTGGCGGCGCGCGCATGAGCGCCGTGCGCAAGGGTAAAAAAGGTGGATGGGTGCTGAACGGCACCAAGACTTTTATCACCAACGGGCATCATGCGGATGTTGCCGTGGTGATTGCCGTCACAGACAAGACCGCCCACACGCATGGACTTTCCGCATTCATCGTGGAGAAAGGCACCAAAGGCTTTCGTCCCGGCAAAAAGGAAAACAAGCTTGGCCTGCGCGCCAGCGATACCTCTGAATTGATTTTTGAAGACTGCCACATTCCGGAAGAAGCGCTTGTGGGCGTGGAAGGACAGGGTTTTGTTGACTCTATGCGCATCCTCGATGGCGGACGCATCTCCATTGCCGCGCTCGGACTGGGCATGGCGCAAGGCGCATACGAAGCGGCGCTCAAATACTCCAAGCAGCGCAAGCAGTTCGGCAAGGCCATCAGTGAATTTCAAGCCATACAATGGAAGCTGGCCGACATGGCGACAGAGATTGACGCCGCCCGCCTGCTCACCATGCGCGCCGCCGCCATGAAAGACGCGGGCATGAAGACGACGCAGGAATCATCCATGGCAAAACTTTATTCCGGAGAAGTAGCGGTCCGGTGCGCCAATGAGTGTGTGCAGATCCACGGCGGTTACGGCTTTATCAAGGATTATCCGGCGGAAAAGTTCTATCGCGACGTTAAGCTCTGCACCATCGGCGAAGGCACCAGCGAAATTCAGCGCATGGTGATTGCACGGCAGTTGCTGAAGGATTAATGGCTGATACCCTTCAATCCTGGGTTGATCGCATACGCGCCGGCGAGGTGCGTGCCCTGGCCCGCGCCATCAGCACCATTGAAGATAATCGCCCAGAGTCGCGCGACCTGTTGAAAGCGCTCTTCAACTTTACCGGACGCGCCCAGATCATCGGCCTCACCGGCGCTCCTGGTGCAGGTAAAAGCACGCTGGTGGATCAACTCGCGCGCGAATATCGCAAGCAGGAGCGAACGGTCGGCATCATCGCAGTGGACCCGACGAGTCCCTATACAGGCGGCGCAATTCTCGGCGACCGCATTCGCATGCAGGCGCACCACGCCGATCCGGGAATTTATATCCGCAGCATGGCCACGCGCGGCAATCTCGGCGGCTTGGCCCGTTCCACCACTGACGCCGCAACCGTTCTCGATGCAGCCGGCAAAGACATGGTACTGATTGAAACCGTAGGCGTGGGCCAGGACGAGATCGATATTGTGCGACTGGCCGATGTCACCGTGGTAATTCTTGTTCCCGGCATGGGCGACGATGTGCAGACCATTAAGGCCGGCATCATGGAGATCGCCGATATTTTTGTCATCAATAAGAGTGATCGCGAAGGCGCAGACCGCGTGGAGCGCGAAATTCGGTCGATGCAGTCACTGGCCATCCGCGCCGACAAATGGACGCCGCCGATCATCAAGACTGTAGCCAGCGAGGGCAAGGGCATCAGTGAGCTAGCAGCGACGATTGCCAGTTATGAACAATATCTCCAACAGAAAGAGCTGCTGCTCAAAAAGAAGATTAGCAGCTGGCGTGAACGGCTCATTGAGATGCTCCGCGACCGGCTATTAGAACGCTTGTTAAGCGAGCATGTACCGGAAGAAAAGATTGCTGGACTGGCGGCGGACATCGCCGAGCACAAGAAAGATCCGTATTCGCTGGTGGAAGAAATTGTGGGAAGCTTTGCGGAGCGAAACGATTCAGTTTTAATCAGTAAAAAGGAAACTGAACTTCATCCCAAGCAACAACCTACGGAACAGGTTGACCAAATAATTAGGCATATTGAATCTACTCTGGACTTATCAACCGCTTCAGGCACGTTTAGTTTTTGGGCATCGTTGCCCCTATGTATCATTGACTCGGTTTTTTCAATTCAAGCAAAATACCCTGGAGTTCTAAAGGTGGTTAAAAGATGGTGTGAATCATTAAACTGGGAACAGGAAACCCCATCTAAGCCAAGCAACAATGCAACTCCGACCGTGAGCGATTTTGTAAAAACTATTGAACAAAAATTAGGGCAGGGCGCCACCTACGAATCTCTTTTTGGAAATCTTCAGCGGACATCTTCAAAAGGCGGCATTCTCAAAGCGGAAGCGGTGCATCGTTTCGCAAAGGCACTTTTAGAGTCGGGGATTGATACGTTTATTGATCTGCAAGATGAGCAAAAGTTGCAAGCTGCGAAAGAACTTATAACGAAGATCCCCGGCCAAAAATCCGGTATTACGTTCAAATATTTTCTTATGCTTGCGGGAAAAGATGATTTTGTAAAACCCGATACACATATTCGCAGATTTGTAAGCGATGCCCTAGGCATCGATTGGAATCACCTCAACCTCACCCCCGAAGGACAAGCGGAAGATCTGCTTAAAAAAGCAGTGAAGGCACTTGTTGCAGATTTTCCCACTCTCACTCTTACTAAACTTGATTTCGCAATTTGGAGCTATCAACATTTACTCACTAAGCCGTCGCCAAGTCCTCACGTTTAGACCGGAGCCATCATGCATACCATTGACCATCTTGGAATCGCCGTTAAATCACTGGCGCAGGCGCGCAAATTCTACGAACAGCTAGGGCTTGAGGTCATAAGCGAAGAGGCTGTGCCGCATGAGAAGGTAAATGTCGCCATGATTCCTCTGGGACAAAGCCGCATTGAGCTGCTCGAAGCCACCAGCCCCGATTCGGTCATCGCCAAATTTGTAGAAAAGCGCGGCGAAGGCCTGCACCACGTTGCCATTCACGTTCCAGACCTGACATATGCCGTGGAAACGCTCAAGGCTTCCGGGACGCGTTTTGTTTCAGAGGAAATCAAGATCGGCGCTGGCGGACATTTATATGTCTTCGTTCATCCATCTAGTACCGGGGGTGTTTTGCTGGAGTTGGTGCAGGATGTACCCGAGGGCGTTTAGTGACGTAGTGAAAAGGGTTGGGTTATGACAAAAGCCTGGGCTCATTATCTCTATCTCTTTTTGCTTCTATTGCCTGCGCAAGCACTGTTGGAAAACTCTATGGCGCAGGACGTAACAGTTCGGCTCGTAGACGTTCGCAATGGGCACGTCTTTGCCAATGAGACCATTAATATGCAGTTCCACGTCCCTCAAGTCCCTCAACTTCAAACTCTTGAGAGCACGACTGGAAGCGACGGAACTGCCAAGTTTCGCCTAGCTGCACCTCTTCCCCCAGATATCGCAGTCTTTCCGACCAACACACAGCTATATTCTTGTTCCAGAGCAGTTGGCATCGATACTAAGAAAATAATTGACGAGGGCCTTATCTCGCGTTGTTCCAAACCTACCCAGGGGTGCCGCTGCAAATTCAGCAGGCAGGTCTCTGAGATTCGGAGTAGGCCGGGGGAATTAGTGCTTTTAGCGCGGCCTGTCACTAACTGGGAGAAATTTCTGAGTCACATTTGGGAATAAGCTCTCAGGGCCAACTCGTTCTCAACTTGCGTAGCAGCAGTAACGAATACATTCGATTCGAGCAACGCAGCAGGCCAGACCTGTCAAGGCTCGACCTGCTTTATAAAATCGCTATGCTCAAACGACAAAAATCTAGTGTCGAACGACAGCAGCGCGTTTCAGAAAATAATCCACCAGTTCGCTCGATGAGTTATCCATCTCCACATCAAACGCCTTGATCTTGCTGGTGAAGTAATTGAACATGATGACCGCTGGTATGGCCACGGTCAGGCCGAGGGCGGTTGTTACCAGCGCCTCAGAAATACCGCCGGAGACGGCGCTGATGCCGGTTGCGCCCTGACGCTCCTGAATCTGGCGGAAGGCGTCAATGATGCCGATCACCGTGCCCAGCAGACCCACAAATGGCGCGGTAGAGCCGATAGTGGCCAGGCCGCTCAATCCGCGCTCAAGCTCGGCATGGACGATGGCGGATGCGCGATCCAGCGCGCGCCGGCTGGCTTCAATCTTGTCGCCGGGAATTTCCGCGGATTGTTCATGCGCGCGCAACTGATGCAGCCCTGCACTCACTACCTTGGCAAGATGGCTCTTCTTGCTGCGCTCGGCGGCGCGGATCGCTTCATCCAGTTTGCCCTCGCGCAACGCGCCCGCAACCAGCGGAGCAAACTGGCGGGATTGTTTTCGCGCGGCGCTAAAGGCAAACCAGCGGTCCATCATCACGCCGATGGACCACGCCGACATGCCGAAAAGAATAATGGCAATGGTGCGCGCGGGCCAGCCCATGTGTGTCCACATAGCCAGCAGATCGTAATGCGGTGGCGTGCTTTCCTGAAACAGCCACATGGCGGCCAGATGCGTTTTTAAAAAGAGAGCAGTTGCGAGATTTGCGCCAGACATAGTTATGCTTCCTCCACGGAAAAGTTCATTTGGAGCTTTTCTGGAGTGCGCATCTCCAGTTCTATCGGCCGTAATCTTTTGACACCATGGAGGTGGGATAAGGTTCCAAAGAAATCGGGACATCCGATCATCGGAACATCGCGTCATCAAATGTCTTTTCACAGCGGAGGCGCGGAGAAAGGCGAGACGTAGCGTGCTACCTCTTTAGGGCCGAATTAGAACAGGTAGTTCCGCGCGCGACTTGAGAACAGATTTTCGTTACGACTACATCAGCTAATTTCGATCAGAAAGACATTCACGATGGATCCCTCAGTGCATAAACGGTGCCATCCGCCATCAGCACATATATCTTGTTATCCATCACATCGACCAGTCCAATGTCGCCGCGAGCGTCATCGTGCAGCCTCAGTTGGCTGACCACCGTTCCGGTTACTGGACGCAGCACATCGATCCCGCTTAGGTGCGATATGTATATCTGGGCGCTGGCTGGGGCATATCGAAGCACAGGGCAAGATGCAACCATTTTGCGCGTTCGAAGTAGTCCGGATTTCGCCATGAAAATCAAAGTAATGTGTGGTGGGTGCAAAGCCGCCACTTTCTGTGCGGCCTGCCGATCGGCGGGTAATTTGATCAACCTGCCAGAGTCAAACATCATGACAACGCTACGCGGAGTGCTGTCAACTTGAAGAAGCCGTTGCCCTTTGCATGAAACACGCCGCTGTCTTTTCCCGGTTCGACAATTGAACATGTAAAGTGAATCGGTCACCGCCAGAACAGAATCACCGTAAGGTATTGGACCGAATACTGAAGGAGCATCCAGTTTTTGGGTCCATGCAATTTTCCCAGATACTGCGTCGTATGCAATGGCAGTCGCTGCGTTGGTTGAAACTATTACGAGACCCTGTACGATTACCGGCGTGGAGTTGATATCGTTGTTGCGAGCTCTGCTTGTGAACCGACTCCAAATTGTTTTGCCACTCTCCGCATCCAGGCAGTGGAGAAAACCTTTCCTGTCTCCGATGTACACTTTGCCGTCATTGATGGATGGTGAAGAGTACAGAAATTCTCCTTGGTGGCCGTAGGGACAAAAGGACCAAAGCGTTTTGCCTGAATCAGGGTGAAGGGCAACAAGCTCCTGAGCTGTTTTAGCGAATATCCTCCCATCGCAAAGTTGAACGGAGGAATGCGCCAAAGGGGGCATTTCGCGTCGCCATATCAATTTGCCGCTGTCGCGTTGCAAAGCGCAGATAGCGCCCGGCGAGAAGACTGAAATATAAAGTCTGTCTTGTACCGCTAGAGGATTGGGCCGGTTGTTGGAGGCTGGAAGTACCGCAAAACTAATGCCGGGGAATTTAGTTCGCCAGACGATTAGATCCTGAAAACTTAACGTGTGTGGCTGGTTTTTTCGCGTGATAGCCATTCCAAACAAGCAGACCACGGCTGGTGTAAATAGGCAAGATGCGCAGGAGCCCCTACACGAGCTATGGGTTATTCTGGTTATAGGGATCCCTCGCTCCGCTCGGGATTGCAGAAAAAAATGCTCATCCTCGCCATCGACACATCAGGCCAATCCGGCGGCATTACGCTTGCCGAAGCGGATAGGAAATCTTTCCGCGTGATTGAGTCTGCCGCGATTGCCGGCGGCACATTTTCTGCCCAGTTGATTCCCACGCTGGCAGCGTCGCTCAAGAAACGTGGCTATCGCCCGCAGGATATCGGCGGATTTGCCGCGGCGTCCGGACCGGGATCGTTTACCGGACTGCGCGTTGGCTTGAGCGCCATCAAAGGTCTGGCCGAAACGCTGCATCAGCCGATTGCGACAGTCTCCGTGCTTGAGGCCATGGCGTCACTTTCCAGTCACAGTGGAAAAATCGCCGCTGCTATGGATGCCGGACGGAAAGAAGTTTTTCTTGGTGTCTTTGAAAAGCTGGCGGAAAGGAATCTGGAAAACCCGACAGAAAACCCTGCAACAATATTAGTAAAGGAGCGCGAGCAACTGCTCACGCAGCAGGATTTTCTTACGGCTTTGTCAGCCGATAATCCTCTCTGGCTCGTTACCAGCGATGCGCCGATCGCCGAAATTGCGTCGGCCGCGAACTGCGCAGTGGAAGTAATCGCGCGGCCGGGAAGCGAAGTCATTGGCCGCCTTGGCGCCGCCAAATTATTTACCGACGAAACAGTTTCGGTTGAGGCGCTCGACGCCAATTATCTCCGTAGGTCAGACGCGGAGATCTTTTTCAAAGGAAATCGCTAAACGTGTTCAGAGACGTGTCCAGGGAGCGAGACGCGGCCACGGTGCGCGCCGCAGAGCCGAACGACATTGCCAGGATCATTGAAATCGCGACCGAATCCGCTACAGCAGCGCGATGGAATTCAAAAGAATACGACAGCCTCTTTGCGCATAGATCAGTCTCACACGAATCACAAGCTAATCGCACTGCACTGGTGATTGAAGAGAACGGCATGGTTTCTGGGTTCATCGTCGCCCACCAGATTGGCGATGAATGGGAGATTGAAAACATTGCAGTTGCACAACAAACGCGACATCGCGGGATTGGGATTCGTTTATTAAGTCACTTTCTGGAGCTGGTCCGACGCCAGAAAGGCAGGCAGATTTTCCTTGAGGTTCGCGAGTCAAACCTAGCAGCCAGAGCACTTTACAGGAAAAGCGGATTTAAGGAGACCGGCCGCCGGAAAAGTTACTATGAAAACCCGACAGAGGATGCCCTGATCCTAAGGTTTATATTTTCCATTTAGGAACGCATTTTGATTGAACCAGCCCTGACCGTATGTTAACTTTCCGTGAAAGAACACGCAGGAGGTTCTTCAAGAATGGTGGATTCCGTTCGCGAACAGCTTCTTGCCAGTCACGATGAATTTCGTAGGCTGGCCCAGGAACACAACCAACATTGCCAACGGCTTCACGATCTGATCGAGAAAAGATACTTGACAGAAGACGAGAAGCTGGAAGAAGTGCGCATCAAGAAAATCAAACTCAGGTTAAAAGACCAGATGCAGATGATTGAGCAGGATTATGTCCGCTCACATGTGCAGGTGGCTTAAGCCACAAGTCAGGCCCTGAAATTTAGCCTCTCCTGATGCGAGTTTACCACCCGCAGGGAGAGGCTTATTAGTGGCGTCAACTCCTGTAAACCCAAGTAAACAGAAGCTTTATGTACCTAGCTGCCCGGTATAAGGCCAAGAGGCGGTTTATAAGCGCGTTACAGAATCGAAGGGGCACGGCTTCCGGTCCGTGCCCCTTTAATTTGTCAGCAGTTCTGACGGATGAACTTGCCTCTGTCTAATAGAGTCAGTAGTAGTTCCAAAAATATACTGGGCCCGAAAAAATCTCATTTTTATCATCCTCCGATATAACCTGCTGAAGCGGCCAGAGTTACCCGACAAGCCCAGAACCAAACCGGTTGACAGGATGCACAATAAGTTCATCTCTGCAGCCGTCCCATATCGCTATAATTAAGTGAATGGTTCGTGACGGGATCTATTACGCCCTGGGGATGCTGCTGGTCGCAGCCGTGATTGGCTGGCTTACGCATATGGCCGTTTTGGCCGCTATTCCTGTTCTATTGGCCGCTTTTTTTCTATGGTTTTTCCGCGATCCTGAGCGGGCCATTCCTGCCGGTGAAGGGCTGGTGATTTCCCCGGCCGATGGCAAAATTACTGACGTTTCGTCCACACAGCTCAACGGTGTGCCATGCACCCGCATCAGCATCTTCCTGAATGTTTTTGATGTGCATGTGAACCGCTCGCCTATTACTGGAGTGATCAAAAGCGCGGTTTATAAAAAAGGTCAGTTCGGCAATGCCATGAGTGAAGCTTCTGCTGATGACAATGAGCAAAACATTGTGACCATGGAAGGCGAAGGCATGACCGTGGTCTTCAAGCAGATTGCTGGCCTGCTGGCGCGACGCATCGTCTTTAATCACAAGCCGGGAGAAACACTGATCCGCGGGCAACGTGTGGGGTTGATCAAGTTTGGCTCACGCACGGATGTAATTTTTCCCCAGCCGGCGGAAATCAACGTGAGGCTGGGCGACCGCGTGAAAGGCGGCTCAACCATTCTGGCCAAAGCCATGGTCTCGCCCAAAAGCTCTGCATCGGTCCGCGAAAGTACAGGTGCCATCCAATGAAAATGCCCCTCCCCATGCGGCGATGGGAAGATCAGCTCCCTGCTCCACAAAAGCACCGCATGCGCAAAGGCATGTATATTCTGCCTTCACTTTTTACGGCAGCAAACATTGGCGCAGGCTACTACGCTTTCAGCCAAACTTTGCTGGGCACGCGCCAGGAGTTCTGGCACTTTGATCATGCCGCGCTCGCTATTGGCATTGCCGTGGTGGCAGACGGGCTGGATGGACGCATTGCCCGCATGACCAATACCACCAGCGACTTTGGCCGCGAATTTGATTCGCTGGCGGACGTGATTACCTTTGGCGTGGCTCCGGCCGTGCTGGCCTGGATGTGGGGCTTCAGCTTTCTGCCTGACCGTGGCTATCCTGCCGTGCATGACAAGATGGTGCAACTAGGCCTGATTGCGACTTTCATTTTTCTTGTCGCAGGGGCATGCAGGTTGGCGCGCTTCAATATTCAGCTGAATCCGCAGCCATCTAATCCCGGACGTCCTGGAAGAAAATATTTTGTGGGTCTGCCGATCCCCGCTGGCGCAGGCGTGGTGGCCGCCACCATTCATTTAGTCAAAGGCCAACCAATTCTCTGGCCGCAACTCGCTCCTATCTGGTTTGGGTTTCTTCTGGTTGTAAGCTTTCTCATGGTCAGTACCTGGCGCTTTTACAGCTTTAAAGACCTGAACCTGCGCAGCCGGCATCCGTTCCAGATTTTCATCCTTATCTGTGCGTTCCTTGGACTGCTGGTGGCGTTCCATCATTACATGCTGTTTATCGTGGCCATTACGTATACCGGCAGCGGAATCTTTACCCGGCTTTCCTACTTCTTCCGCCGCAAGCCACCGGAACCGCCCCAGCCAGCCTATAATGCTCCTGAACCCGAATCCAGATGAAGACAGAGACACAGAACCTCTTTCGTGTGGCAATTGTTGGCGCCGCTACCCTCAAAGGCAAAGAACTTAAAGACGTGCTGGAAGAACGCAGCTTTCCAGCCTCTGAAATCAAGCTGCTTGATGACGACGAATCGCTGGGTCAGCTTGAGACCGTGCAGGATGAAGTTGCCATTGTGCAGCCCGTGGGCCATGATGAACTATCCACCACGGACTTTACCTTCTTCGCCTCCGACGCTGAATTTACCCGTAAAAACTGGAAGCTTGCGCGCGAAGCAGGCAGCGCTATCGTGGACATGTCTTACGCGCTGGAAAACGAGCCGAATACGCCAGTGGCCGCACCGTGGATTGAACGCGAGCTGGGCGAGACATCGCAGCTTACACTGGAGTCGAACTCAATTGTTGTTGCCCATCCGGCAGCCGTCACGCTGGCTCTGCTACTGCTGCGCGCCAGAAAAGCGGGCGAGATCCGCAACGCGATTGCTACAGTTTTTGAGCCGGTATCAGAACAAGGCCGCCGCGGTATGGATGAGCTCCACGAGCAGACCGTAAATCTTTTATCCTTCCAGTCGATGCCCACTCAAGTGTTTGGCGCTCAGGTTGCCTTCAACATGCTGGACCGCTACGGCAACTCCACAGCTCACGCCCTGGACACCACCGAACATCGCATTGCCAACCATCTGCGCAAACTAATTGGCTCGCATGCCGCGATGCCCGCCATCACGCTTATTCAGGCGCCGGTCTTCCATGCGCATACGTTTTCTATTTATCTTGAGCTGGCGCAGACCATCTCTGCCGGGGACTTTGCTCGTGCGCTTTCCGGAGAGCACGTTCAGATCGCCCGCACGCCGGAAGATTCTCCCAGCAATGTGAACGTCGCTGGCAAAGACCAGATACTTGTTGCTGTGCACCGTGATGCCGCGCATGAAACCGGTTTTTGGCTCTGGGCAGCCGTGGATAATCTCCGCCTCACCGCTCTTACCGCCGCTGAATGTGCCACCGCGCTTGCTGCTGTGCGGCCCCATGGAAAGGTCCAGTGAAGCGGGCATCTTTACTCGTATTCCTGATCGCGACTCTCACTTTGCTCACCAGCTGCGGCTATCACACCGCCGGCCACGCCACGCGACTGCCATCCAGCCTGCGCTCCATCGCCGTGCCGGTCTTCGTGAATCAGACGCAGGTCTACCGCATCGAACAAATCCTCACGCGCGACGTTGTCCGTGAACTGCTAGCGCGCTCAAAATATCACGTCACCAATGACGGTGGTGACTCCGCCGACGCCGTGCTCAAGGGCACCGTGATCGCCGCGCAATCCTCGCCGCTCACCTATGACGCGCAAACCGGACGCATCTCCAGTGCCGTCGTCACCGTCTCCATGAAGGTCTCGCTCGTCGACCACAAGGGCCACATACTTTTCGAAAATCAGAATTACACTTTTCGCCAGCAGTATCAGGTCTCGCGTGAGGTCACCAGCTTTTTTGAAGAAGAGACGCCCGCGCTGCAACGCATGTCACAAGACTTTTCCCGCACCCTGGTCAGTGACATCCTGGAGGCCTTCTAGTGCCCGGCCGCAGCTTTGCTCCCGCGGAAAAGTTTGCCTCTGAAGTAGCGACTCGCAAATTGCGTCCCGGATACGTCCTCATCGGCGATGAAGTTTTCTTTCGCGACCAATGCCGCCAGGCGCTTCTGCAACATCTTGTTCCTGACGATCTGCGCGACTTCAGCCTGCACGATCTTGACCTCGCTCAAGTCAGCATTGCGGAAGTTCTGGATCGCGCGCAAACGCCTTCACTCATGGCGCCGTTTCAGGTGCTCTTTGTGCGCGGCGTAAAAGAGCTTTATGGCCGCGGCTCACACGCGGAAGAGTTCGCCGCTATTGAAGCCTATATGAAAGATCCCAACCCGGCGGCAGTCATCATCTTCGTCGCAGACCACATCAGCATTCCGGCTGACGTCCGCCGCATGGAGATGCAGGACAAAGACCGCTACGAGCGCATCCGCGAAACGCTGGGTGAATATTGCGGCATGGTGGAGCTGGCGCGCGTGGAAGAATCTGACGGCATCCGCTGGATCATCGACCAGGCGCAGAAAGAATCGGTCAAAGTGGATCAGGACGCGGCCCGCGAACTCATTGACGCTCTCGGCGCGGACATGATGCTCGTGAGCCATGAGCTGGAAAAACTCATCCTCTATGTTGCCGAAAAAAAGCACATCACCCTGGGCGACGTGGAGACCATGGTGCTCGCCGCCAAACAGCGCTCGCTCTATGAACTTACTGACGCCATCTCCGCCCGCGATAAAATCCGCGCCCTTGGCGTGCTTGACGCGCTGCTCTCCACCGCTGAAGGCGACGATGCCGCCATCGGCCATCTTTATATGCTGGCCCGCACCTTCCGCCAGATGCTGGTGATCTTGGAAAAGAATGTCCGCGACTCGCGCGCCATCTGGCAGGCCTTGTGGCAGGGCTTCCGCTTGCCGCCCTTCGCCGCGGAAGATGTCATACGCCAGGCGCGCCGTTATAAATCCCGCAAAGAACTCACGCGCGCCATCCGCCTCATCGCCCGCGCTGATCTGGCTCTGCGCTCCAACGCTCCCAGCAAACGCCTGGTGCTGGAAAATCTGGTCATGCAACTCTGCGAAGAGCCGAAGGTTGTGACGTCAGCATGGCAGCAGGAAGAATTGCCGGTTTAGCTTTTTTTGAAATCCCGACCCCTGAGCTTGTCTTTTTTGTTTTTAATCCCGAGCGTAGCGAGGGATCCCTATAGCCGCGACACACTGAAAGCCTGAATTTTCACCATACGCACGGAGATGCGAAGAAAATCGTGACATTCTGATCGTCGGGTCATCGCGATTTTTGCGTGTTGGGGCGGTCGCAGTGAGGAAATCCTATGGTTTCTTGCCGGAATGTGCATGCTGCGCGGCAAGCTCTTCTGAGAGTTTGTGCGCGTTCATTGAGTGCTCGTGGGCCTGTTTGCTCAGTTCGTGAGCGGTCAGGTGTTCCCCTTTACCGTGGGCCACGGCAGCAGCAGTATGGGCGTGGGCAGCAAGGTTGTGGAACTCTGCAATTCTCTCGTGCGATGACTGTGGCATGCTATCTCCTCTCCCATTGTATGCTTTTGGGAGGGACGTACGAATGCATTCTTATCGATAAGTTTTCTTTCTCCGCGCCTCAGCGTCTCCGCAGTCAGCATGATTTGATTTTGCTCTTCTAATGTTCCGATGTCCAGATGTCCCGATCTTCTAGCTTTTTTTGCGTCCTCACAAACTCTTCCCCCATCGAATACCGCAGGAGCCACCCATGACTGCACTTACACTTGATGAACTCCAGGCCTGGACTGAACGCACCACCCAAGGATGGCGGCAGCTCGTCGCCAAAAATCCGCAAGTGCTGTCATTGCCTTGTGACGTGCGTGAGACCAGCTCCGTGGCGCAGCTCCTGCAGCATATCGTCGCCGTGGAATTGCGATACACCGAGCGCCTACGCGGCATCCCCGAATCGGACTACAACGCCATTCCCTACGGCGCCGCTGAAGAAATCTTTGCCACGCATGACCGCGCCATGGAACTTCTGCGCGGCCTGCCCAACTGGTCCGCCGACGACTGGGAGCACACCCTGGAATTCAAAACGCGCAGCGCCGGAACCCTTCGCGCCAGCCGACGCGTGCTGCTCGTGCATCTGTTCATGCATTCCATCCGCCATTACGCCCAGCTCGCAACGCTCGTCCGCCAACACGGAATCGCCCCGGATTGGGGCATGGATTATTTGTTCATGGCGATGGAATAAAAAACCAATTGTTTTTTGGTGGAAGAGCGGCGCTTTAGCGCCGCGATAAGAAATGATCCAATCATTTCCTCTCTGCCGAAGGCTCGCGCGGAGCAAAGCGAGTGCACGTTCAATGAGCGAGTACACTAGATTCGATGCACGCGATGAATGCCAGCCTTGTTTCCGCTTTCCCCACTTCGCTTCGGCAAAATGCGCTTGTCGTTGCGGAAGCTTTTCCTGAGCCCAGGCATCCATCAGCAGGGCACTTTTCGGTGAACGTCCAGCATGAGATCGTCACAATACCTTATCGTCTCTACCATGTCCCCAGCGAGATCAGGACGGAGCATCTCACCGGTCTGGAAAAAGAGTTTGTCGATTGCCTCCTTACCCGCCACCATGATGGACTGGTTCGGCAGCATCATTTGGAAAAAATTGTGCGTTTACAGAACTCATGGGTGCCGCCCTTTGTGGTTCGACTGCTTGGCGAATACGTAATTGAAATCATTGCCGTGATTCATAGGAATCTTGACTACCTGGACCGATCGCTTTACCGTGAGTTTTTTCAGAGCAATTCAGAATTCCTCCCACGCACCGCACAGCGTGTCGCCAGTTATTGGAACTGCTATCAACGCCTTCACCCGAAAGAAAATTATCTCGGCTTTAAAGTACTGGATTCTTTTAGAGCAATAGCTGGTTCTTCCCATCCTTTAGATCCCTGATTCGCCGGCCCCAATTCGCCTTTTTCGCATTCATTCGCAGCCGAATTGATCTGCGCAATCTGCGGCCCTTCCCTTGCCACCTTGCACAACTCCACCACATCAATATTCAAAGGACACTCCGGCCAGTTATGCACCCAGCACACAATCACGAGGCTGGTTTCTGGCGATCTTGCGCACCGCTTCGCAATCAAGAAACGCCTCTGGATCAACCGCATCGCAATCCCAATCGCCTACGAATTTTTCTATTGCATTTTCGCTATCTAATCGCTATGGTATCAAGGCTCCCAGGAGCAGAAACAGCGCCAGATCTTTGACAATTACCAGTTGGGCCATGGCTAATCAGACAGTAAGCCACTGGTCGCCTTTAAAATACAAAATCCCGCCAAGCAATAGAAATGAAAGAAGAAGCTGGCAGCTATTACCAGAAAGTAAACAGTTGGGTGACCGTTGGGTCGAATGACGGAAGTGGTTTATTTACAACGCGGCTGAACAGGGAGGGGCGGCAGGGGCGGATTCAAAGAATGGTTATTGGCACGGGAGTTAACAGATAGGCTGGTCGCCGGGCCTCAAGGCAAAGCTATGAGCTTTTGGGACGGAATCAGATTCACGCTGGGAAGCGGCTGTCCGCCCGCCATCCTGTACAATCAACTCATGTCTCGAATGGTGCAATGTGTAAAGCTGGGCCGCGAACTTCCCGGCCTGGACGAGCCCCCTTTTGATACCGAGCTGGGGCAGAAAATCTATGAGAACGTGAGCGCGGACGCCTGGAAGATGTGGGCTGAGCACTCCAAGATGCTCCTGAACGAATACCGGCTCCAGCCCTGGAAGCCGGAAGCACAGCAGTTCCTGGTGGAGCAGATGCAGCAGTATTTCTTTGGCGCCGGCTCGCTGCTGCCCAAAGAATTTGTGCCTCCGCCGAAGTAGATCTCAATGCAGTTCAGCGGCTGATGGCCGCTGATTTGAATGCTATAATCTTCAAGACCTCACCGCTGTATCACCCCATTTTTCAGCAGCGGACTTTCCATTGTCGGGACGTGGCTCAGCCTGGTAGAGCACTCGCTTGGGGTGCGAGGGGTCGGCAGTTCAAATCTGCCCGTCCCGACCATTCTTTTCCTCGAATCAAATATTTGAAATTGGCGATAGTGTTTCGCTGCCGATCCACGAAGTACCCCAATATGGCAAGCGTCGCAGCAAAGCGGAGACGCAACAAAAAAAGCCTGCAAGGGGTCCGTCACAACGTGACGTGTGCAATTCAAATCTGCCCGTCCCGACCATTCTTTCCTCGAATCAAATATTTGAAATTGGCGATAGTGTTTCGCTGCCGATCCACGAAGTACCCCAATGTTGGGAAGCGTCGCAGCGAAGCGGAGACGCAACAAAAGAAGCCTGCGAGGGGTCCGTCACAACGTGACGTGTGCAGTTCAAATCTGCCCGTCCCGACCACCTATTTTCCGTGAAATCCTCGGTGTTAGAGATCCCTACCCTTCGGACAAGCTTCAGGTTCGGGATTTCGCCTACCGCCTCCCGCTCCGCTCACGCCTGCATCACGGCTCAACTTGCTGCCGATAAAACTTTGACGGTGCCCTACAGCTACTACCTTCCCTGTCCCGCGCCCATCCCACGCGGCTGCAGCATCCGGCGGGCTGCGGCTTTCACGCGCTCAATGCGTGAGACCCATCCTTTGCCAAAAGTACTATAGGAAGGCAGCGAAAAGAGAAATGCCAGGCGCTGAGCGCAGACTCCATCAATCAGCGTAAGCGGATCTGCCCCCTGAACCGCCTGCACAGATTGAGGATCGATAAAGCCGTCATCTTCCACTCCGCAGGCGCGCTGCAGACTTTTAGCGGCGCGGCTGGTTCCGCTCTTGACGGCAAAGTCCATCACCGCATAATCAACGCCGGCAGGCAGCTCGTCGCCATGCACGCGGTTCCAGTAATTCAGCTTGTAGAGCGGAGAAACGTCTGCCGCAGTGAGCCTGCGCATGGTGCTTTTGTCCACTTCATGCCCGACATAGGCTTCCCAGATGCGTTTGGTGATACCGAGATTGGTAATGCTGTCTGCATCGCGAGGGTCATCGTAAAAGCCGCCTTCTTCCTGAAGCACCAGTTCCAGAACGCGGTCAAAATTGGTGATCATTATTCGCCTCTCATTAGCCTGGCGAACAACCTGCGGCTACGCGCTTGAGGGAGAGAGGCCGCATAACCCAAGAAAAGACAATTCGCCAGTTACTAATGGTGTGTTAGTAAGGGCTGCTTTGTTTCACTCTGATTGGCCAGAATTGAATAAAATTTTTCCAATTTGGCACCATAAAGAGCAGTGAAACCTTTGATAAGACTCCTCTTAGCCATGGCACGCTAAGATTTTCCTGCAAATCCACCCCTCCTCGTTGAAATTCGTTTTATATTCGCTATAATGGACGGACGTAAAAAGGTTATCTCGCGAGAAAAGCCCAGTGGTTTTTCTCAATTCAAATGGATGGGCTCATTTATTTTTATACGCAAAAAAGAGAGCCCAAATCCAAGCTGATTTTTTGAAGCTAAATCGTTCGCAAATAAGTCAAATATTGAAGCGCAGAGAATACGATTGCGCTGGTCGTCCGTCTAAATTTACGTCACATCCAATCGCGTCATTTGAAAATTCGCTAACATGAATACATACATGAATCCCAAGAGAACTGTTTTATCAATTGTTGCTGCCGGAGTTTTATCTCTGGCGGTTGGATGCGGCAATGGCGCCAAGGCTGTCGGTCCTGCCGGACCTCAGGCATTTCCGGTCAAGGTAATTACCGCACAATCGGAGACGGTGCCATTTTCCACTGATTACCTTGCCACTCTGAAATCGCGCAACGCAGCCACACTGCAGCCGCTGGTGGAAGGCGATGTCACCAAAATCTTTGTGAATTCCGGCCAACGTGTTTCGGCCGGAGCGCCGGTGTTGGAAATCGATCCCACCAAACAGCAGGCCACGGTCACTAATCAGGAAGCCACATTGAAATCGAAACAGGCAGCCATGATGCAGGCGGGGACCGATCTGGAGCGTAAGAAGCAGCTGTTTGCCGCTGGCGTGATCGCTAAAGCCGATCTTGATCTGGCGCAGAACACCTATGACGCTGCCAGGGCGGACGCAGAGGCTTCGTCAGCGGGAATTCGCGAACAGCAGACACAGCTGCATTACTACACGGTGCGTGCGCCTTCTGACGGCATTATTGGCGACATCCCCGTTCATGTAGGCGACCACGTAAGCGCTACCACCCTGCTTACCACTGTGGACAGTGGTGGCACGCTGGAAGCCTATGTCAACGTTCCAGCGGAAAAATCAGGATCGCTGCGCATGGGCCAGCCCGTGGACATTGTGGATGATGAAGGCAAAACCGTGCGCACGCGTATCACATTCATCTCACCACACGTGGATACCGATTCACAGACATTGCTGGTCAAAACGCAGCTGACCAATCCTGATCGCAGATTCCGCAATGCGCAGCAGGTTCATGCTCGCGTGGTTTGGTCTGAGCGCAATACGCCTGTCATTCCTGTGACCGCGGTCTCGCGCCTGAGCGGAAAGATGTTTGCTTTCGTCGCGGAAGGCCAGGGACAGCAAGCGGTGGCCCGGCAGCGAGTGATTCAAGTGGGCGATCTCGTGGGCAATGATTACGTGGTGCTGGATGGAATAAAACCCGGCGACAAAGTGATTGTCACCAGCGTGCAGATGATGGTGGATGGAATGCCGGTGATACCGCAATCATAACTACGCAGCGCACCAACGTGGCGTGCTGATCAATCTTTCGTTAGCCATTTCCCTCGCTTTTCGCAAAAAGGACCAGGAACCGCAATCATGGTTGACTTTTTTATTCGCAGGCCTGTTTTCGCCACCGTATGCTCGCTGCTGATCGTGCTTGCCGGAGCAGTGTCTATCCCAACGCTGCCGGTAGCTCAGTATCCGAATCTCACCCCGCCGCAGGTGACCGTAACCTCCGGCTATACCGGTGCAAACTCACAGGCGGTGGAAACCAGCGTGACCACGCTGCTGGAGCAGGCCATTAATGGCGCAGAAGGCATGCGCTATATGAGTTCCACTTCAGGGAATGACGGCACAAGTGCCATCACTGCTACCTTCGATCTTGATCGCAACCTTGACGTGGCCGCCGTTGATGTTCAAAACCGCGCCTCTACCGCCTTGGGCCGCCTGCCCGCAGAAGTGCAAACCACCGGCGTCAGCATCAGCAAGAACAGCGGTTCGTTCGTGGTGGCGTACGGGTTTTATTCTGACAACAAAGAATACGACAATCTCTTCATCAGCAATTACCTTGACCTCTACGTAAGCGACGCTATCAAGCGCGTGAAGGGTGTAGGCAGCGTCGTAATTTTCGGCGAACGCAAATATTCCATGCGCTTGTGGCTCGACCCGGTCAAGCTAGCCGCCCGCAACCTTACAGCACAGGACGTCACCAACGCTTTGCGCGAGCAAAACGTTCAAGTCGCTGCCGGCCAGGTAGGGCAGCAACCCGCTCCCACAGATCAGGCGTATCAGATCAGCGTTCGCGCCGTCGGACGCCTCAGCGATCCCAAGGAATTTGAGCACATCATCATCAAGCGCTCTACCACCGGCTCGCTGGTTGAACTGCGCGACATTGGCCGCGCCGAACTTGGCGCAGAAAGTTATGGCGGCCAGCTTCGTTACAACGGCGTCGATGCCATGGGCCTCGGCGTAATGCAGCTCTCCAATGCGAATGCTCTGCAGGTCCGTCGCGATGTGCAGCAGAAGATCGAAGAACTGGCCAAGCGCTTCCCTCCCGGACTGAAATACCAGGTGGCTTTTGACACCACACGCGCGGTCGGTGAATCCATCAATGAAGTGCTCAAGACGCTGGCAGAAGCCATTCTGATCGTCATCATCGTCATTTTTCTCTTTTTGCAGGGCTGGCGCAGCACCATTATTCCTGCCGTGACTATTCCTGTTTCACTGGTGGGAACATTTATCTTCGCCAAATTTTTTGGCTTCTCCATCAACACGCTCACGCTCTTTGGCATCACGCTAGCCACAGGCCTGGTCGTCGACGACGCAATTGTGGTGATTGAAAACGTGGAGCGCCATATTGAAGAAGGTGTGCGCGATCCTAAAATCGCCACCAAAATCGGCATGCGTGAAGTCACGGGCGCCGTCGTGGCAACCTCGCTCGTGTTGATTGCCGTATTCGTACCGGTCTCATTGTTCCCCGGCAGCACCGGCCGTCTCTATCAACAATTCGCACTGACCATCGCATTCTCCATCGCCATCTCAGCGTTCAACGCACTCACGCTTTCACCCGCGTTGGCAGGTCTGCTGCTGCGTCATCGCGATCGCCCGGTAAATCGCTTCTTCGCCGCCATCAATACTTTGATCCACAACGTGACCTCCGGCTATCAGGCGCTGTTGCATCGTCTTTCCAACTGGCGATTCGCAGTCCTTGCGGTCTTCCTGCTCGGACTGGGCGCAACCTATTTCGTCTATCAGCATGTGCCTACCAGTTTTGTGCCACAGGAAGATGAAGGCTATTTCTTTGTCGTGGTGCAGGCGCCGCCGGGCGCGTCATTGCAATACACCAGCAAGGTAATGGACCGCGCTGCGGCCATCGTAAGCGCCAATCATGACGTGGAAGGCTGCTTCTCCGTTCCTGGCTTCAGCTTCAGCGGAAGCGCTGCTAACCAGGGAATCATCTTCGCCAGCCTCAAAGACATCAGTGAGCGCAAAGGTGATGCGCATAGCGCGGCAGGCGTGCTTAATGCTCTTCGCGGACAGCTCATGAGCATCAATGAAGCCATGGTCATTCCCTTTGATCCTCCGGCCATTCAGGGCCTGGGCCAGTTCGGCGGCTTCGCCTATGAGCTGCAGCAGACTGGCAGCGGCACTCTCGATGAACTGGAAGGGGTCCAGCAGCAGCTCATCGCCAAGGCAAACACGCGGCCTGAGCTTGTGCACCCGCTTTTCAGCACGTTCACCGCGCGCGATCCTCAATTTGTTGTGCAGATTGACCGCGAGAAGGCCAAGAGCCTCAACGTTCCTTTTTCCCAGATCACCTCCGCTCTGCAGATTTACATGGGATCGCAATACGTGAACGATTTTGATTTCAATAACCGCTCGTATCGCGTCATGGTGCAGGCAGACCAGCAATACCGCTCGCAGCCGCGCGACCTGCGCCAATTCTATGTACGCTCTGACGATGGCCACATGATCTCGCTCGACAATCTGGTCACAGTAAAAGAAGGCACGAACGCCAGTGTTATCAATCACTACAATATTTTCCGCAGCGTGGAAATCGACGGCAGTGCTGCCCCCGGCTATAGCTCAGGGCAGGCCATCAAAGCCATGGAAGAGATATCCAAAGAAGTTTTGCCGCGGGGCTACGCCTTTGAGTGGACGGGAATCTCACTGGAAGAAATACAGTCCGGCGCGCAAACCATCATGCTCTTCGGGCTCGGACTGCTGGTGGTTTATCTCACGCTCTCTGCCCAATATGAAAGCTTCGTTCTACCGTTCATCATCTTGCTTGCCGTTCCCATGGCGGTCCTTGGCGCTTTGCTGCTGCAATCCGCGCGCGGCCTGCAGAATGATGTTTACTGCCAGATCGGTCTTGTCATGCTCATCGGTTTGGCCAGCAAGAACGCCATCTTGATCGTGGAGTTTGCCGAGCAGTTGCAGCATCGCGGTCTGGGCCTGGTTGAGTCGGCGATTGAAGCAGCGCGCCTCCGCTTGCGCCCAATCCTCATGACCTCCATCGCCTTCATTCTCGGCGTGCTGCCTCTGGTCTTTGCCAGTGGCGCAGGCGCCGCCGGCCGCCACTCCGTTGGTACCACGGTCTTCGGAGGAATGATCGTATCCACATTCCTCAATCTCTTTATCATTCCGGTGCTGTACATCCTGGTTCGCGGGGTGCTACCGATGACGCTCAACACGGCCACCATCGAAACGCCGCAACTGGTGGAGAGAGAACACGAGCAGGTTTCTTAGTGCGATTCGAAATTGCATCACACTAAGACGGCCCTGCTGGAAATAATTACTTGCGAATAGGACTGGCCAGCAGGGTTTGCACTTTGCTGGCTAGTTGTTTCAGGGAATAGGGCTTTTGCAGATAGAGCATGCCTTGCATCGAGATGCCGTTTTGCAGCACCACATCATCCGCGTAGCCTGAAACATACAGCAGCTTGGTATTCGGGCGCTGCTGTAAAAGCAGGTCGGCAAATTCGCGTCCGCTCATCTTTGGCATCACCACGTCGCTGATCACCAGGTCAATCTGCCCTGCCTTGGAGGCGAGCTGCAATGCCTCCGGCCCGCTGCTGGCGCACAGCATTGTGTAGCCCAGTGAAGAAAGAAATTCAGCGTTCACATTCCGCAGCTCGGCTTCGTCTTCCACCAGCAGAATGTTCCCCTGCCCTTTCTTGATGCCCGATATCGCGGCCTCATCCACGGCAGTTTCATCAGAATCGGTGACCGGCAGCAGAATGGTAATCTGTGTTCCTTTAAAAGGGCTGGAGTCAATGCTGATCTCGCCCCCGCATTGCTGGACGATGCCATAGACCGTCGCCAGCCCCAGTCCGGTGCCGCGCCCTACTTCTTTCGTGGTGTAGAAAGGTTCAAAGGCATGCAGGCGCGTCTCTTCATCCATGCCCATGCCGGTATCGCGAATGCGAATGGCAACATACTGCCCGATCTTTACGCTGCCTGAGGGCGCAATCACAGGACGGAGCACATCTTCAGTTTCAATAAAAATCTGGCCGCCTCCCGGCATTGCGTCGCGGGAGTTGATGACCACATTGAAAACAATCTGTTCAAAATGCGTCTTGTCGATCACCACGGTCCCGTTCGCCTGCAGGTTCACAATCAACTCAATGTCTTCACCAATCAGCCGCGGCAGGATAGCCGTAAGCTCCTGCAGGGTCTCAGCGGTTTGCAGCGGCGTCGGCCGCACAATTTCCTTGCGGCTGAAGGTGAGCAGTTGGCGGGTCAGGCCGCTGGCGCGTTGCGTTGTATCCATTATCTTGGTGCAGTAGCGACGAAGATTTTCGCTCTCTTCCAGCTTAGTTTCCAGCAGTTCGGCATAGCCTCCAATCACGCCCAGCAGATTGTTGAAGTCATGGGCCACACCACCGGCCAGCCGGCCCAGCGCCTCCATTTTCTGCGCCTGGAGAAATTTTGCTTCCAGCTCGCGCTCTTCTGTCCGGTCAAGCTGCATGCCGAAAATGCACTCCTTATCGCCAATGCGGACAAGCGTCGCAAAATAGAGCCCAACATGCTCGACTCCGGTTGCATCTTTAAATTTCACCTCGCGATTTTGTATCGCTCCATCGGCCCGAAGCCGGTAATGGATCTCTTCCTGCTCCTGCTGTGATTTCCAGAAGCCCAGATCAACCGCGCTTCTTCCCACTACCTTTTCCGCCGGCAGGGCAAACATACGCAGCAGGTTGTCATTCACGTTCAGGAAGGTCCCTTCCATGGAAAGAATGGCGCAACCGATGGGACTCTGGCGGAAAATCGTGGCAAAGCGCTCTTCTGATTGCTTGAGTGCAAGCTCACTCTGCTTTCGTTCCGTGATGTCAATCGCCGTGCCTTCAATAAAGCTATTGCTTTCGCTGTCTCTTACAACAACTGCGCGTTCAAGTATCCAGAATGCCGTGCCATCCTGCCGGCGTTGCATGCACTCATAATTCAGGACCTGTCCATCGCGCTCCAGGCTGGCAAGAAATTCCGCGCGCTCTGAAGGATGGGAATAGAAAAACACGGCCGGATAAGCCAGCGCCTGCTCCTTTGACTGGAATCCATACATCCGCAAAAACGCGCTGTTGCAATTCAGCAGCTTGCCTTCAATGGTGGAAAGATAAACGGCCGCAAGGTTATTTTCAAAAAGCACCTGATACTGGCGCGCCGCGGTGGAAGCCGCTTCTGCCTGGTTTTCAAACAGTGTCATGATCATGCCAAAGGCCACAAAAAACTTTGGCAGGTCCCAGAAAACGCTGCGCGGACCAGGGCCGCTGCCATGTGCTGCAACAATAGCCGACAGCGGAAAAATGAGTCCCCACAAAATGAATGATGCCGAGGTAAGCAGTACTCCTGGTGTAAACCGGCGGAAGCGACGTAAATAAACCAGCCCGGTTACATAGAAGAAACCAAAGAGATAGAAATTAAGCCCTTGCTCAAGATTGCCATGCTTCACCTGTCGCATGGCCCATCCCGCGTACGGGAGTAAAAAGCATAATGAGTAAAGATGCGGTGTTTTTAAGCTGTAAAACCGTATCGCCTGCACTGCTCCGTACACATTGCTTATCAGCAACAGCCCAATGTAAAACCACGGAGTTTGAATTTCGAGCACCAGCCCCGTCAGGTAGACAATCGATGCAGCGCTTACAAAGGTGACAAAAGAAATGCGGCGGCTCGGCCGGACAAAAACTTCTGAAACCGAGAGCAGGAAACAACTCCCGGCAACCACCAGGGTTGCGATCATGATCCAGGTGGCTAGTCCAGCCCAGGTTGGAAAATGGCTGGCAACCGGAGGAACGGCAAAGTGGATAAGAATTGCCACCCAGCCCAGCATCCACAATCCAATGCTTTTTTGGCGATCACGGAAGTAGATCCATGCGAAGAGCGCCACCAGGATGGTGATGATGACGAAAACGAGTACTTCTTCAAACTGCGGAGACATAAGGCCTGCAAATCTTCCGACTTCGAGTCAGTCCCTGAATATCCATTCACATTCTCTTAGAAAACCTTAAGAACCGCAATAAGAACCAGACATTTTTCCTATACCTCAAAAAGCCTGAAATGATTTATCAGTTGGTTAAATAGTTAAAGACTATTAACTCCCTAGTCAGCTACTGCTAATTTGCTTAATTCAGAAGACTTGCTGAAAACTGCGTTTCGTCACCGTTTCTTATTGGGCTTCTCTGCTGGATTCTCATGGACCCGCTCCCGGAACGTTCCGCCCATGGTTTTTGCCAGAAAGATCGCAGAATCGCCATACTTATCGCGCAGCCGGTCAGAGGCTGAGAGCGCACGCGCCCATCTCTGGTTCTTCTCACCCTCCAGCAGGTTCATCTGTTCCGGCATGTCTTCAAAATTAGATGTGTGAACGCCCAGCAATCGAATAGGCCGGCCTTTCTCCCAATTGTTATGAAACAGTTTTGTGATAGCGGAAGAAATCTCCGTATCTACCTGAGTCGGACTGGACAGAGAATGCGCCCGTGTGATGGTGGTGAAGTCGGAATAGCGCAGCTTGAGCTGGACAGTTCGCGCGGAAAAATTCTGCTCGCGCAATCGTCGGCCTACCTTTTCACAGAGATGTGAAAGCGTCGACTCCAGCTTTCCCACCACGGCGGTGTCCTGATCGAAGGTGTGCTCATGGCTGATCGATTTTGCCTGCCACTCCTCGCCAACCTCGCCTTCAAACCACGCGCCTGCATCTTCTCCGCGCGCCTTGCCGACCAGCGATGTGCCCCATTTGCCAAAATTGTCTTCCAGCACACTCTGCTCAACTTTCAGCAAATCTCCAATCAACACGATCCCAATCTGGTTCAGCCGCGTCTTGGTGACCTTGCCTACGCCAGGAATCTTTCCCACATCCAGCGGCGCAAGAAAACTTTGCTCCTGGCCGCTTAAAACATAGAGAACGCCGTTCGGCTTCGCCTTGTCTGAACTGATCTTGGCCATCAACCGTGAACTGCCAATTCCCACGGAGCAGTTCAAACCTGTATGCAACTTCATCTGTTGGTGCAGCTTGTGTGCTGAAAGCAACGGCGGTCCATGCAGCCTCTCGGTGCCTGTCATGTCGATGTAGGCTTCGTCAATCGAAGCCATCTCCACCGCGGGCGAGAAGTTATGCAACACCTCGCGTGCCTTGTGTGAATATTCCTGGTAAAGATCTGGATGACCATTCACGAAGATGGCCTCCGGACAAAGTTTTGCCGCCGTTCGCAATGGCATGGCAGAGTGCACGCCAAACTTGCGCGCCTCATAAGACGCGGCAGAAACCACGCCACGCTCATCTCTCTGCCCACCCACCACAACCGCTTTGCCAATCAGCGCGGGGCTAAACAGCTCTTCCACGGAAACAAAAAATGCGTCCATATCGACGTGGAAGATAATTCGCCCGGCGGAAGTCACATCTCAGACGATACACCAATTGAGAACTTGTTTCGTAAAATTTTCTCCCTAAGATAGATCATAAAATGATAAATATGGACAAAAAATGTCATCCAGCGTCCCCGTCTATAAAGCACCCCCAATTTGCCCGGATTAGCGAAACTTTATCCCGGTGCGTCGCATCTTATTCTGACGGCACTTTGCCTGGCGCCCTAAGGGTGCAATTTGCGGGATAACAAGTTAATATGTTTGCCCCGGCCATGCTTTGTGTTTCTTAGGACCCCTTATGGCGCATATGAAGTCCGTTTTAACTTTTCCCCCGGCTTCAGCGGAGGAACGTAGCGCATCCTCACTAGCCAGTCATTACACGGCAGTCCGCCACCAGACTCATACACTTACAGCCCAGCTCAGCGCGGAAGATATGATGGTGCAATCCTGTCCTGAGGCAAGCCCTGCCAAGTGGCACTTGGCGCATACCAGCTGGTTTTTTGAAACATTCATTCTTTCCAATCATTTACTCGGATACAAACCCTTCCATCCTCAGTTTCGCGACCTCTTTAACTCCTATTACAACGCCGTAGGGCAGCAGCCGGAAAAGGCTTTGCGCAACACCTTCTCACGTCCGGGATTAGAGGAGATCCGCAAGTACCGCGCTCATATTGATGAGCACATGCTCAAGCTTCTTCAGTCAGGCACAATCTCAGCCGACGTTCGCAAGCTGGTAGTTCTGGGTTTGAACCATGAACAGCAGCACCAGGAGTTGCTGGTCACAGACATAAAGCATGGTTTCTGGAGCAACCCGCTGCATCCCGCTTATCAGCCGGCAAATGCCATTGCGTTGACAGAAGCTCCGCCGCCTCAGCGCCCGCAACTTTATCCTGAAGGGCTTTACGAAATCGGCGCGGAAGGTGAATCGTTTTTCTTTGATAATGAAGGCTCCCGGCACAAAGTCTTCCTGCGGCCATTCCGCTTTGCCATGCGCCTTGCCACCTGCGGCGAATATCTCTCCTTCATGGAAGACAACGGATATTCCCGCCCTGAGCTTTGGCTTTCTGATGGCTGGACAGCCGTGAAAGAAAATCGCTGGCGCGCGCCGCTCTACTGGGAAAAATCTGATGGGCAATGGCTCCAGTTCACCTGCTCTGGATTGCGCCGCGTGGAAGAGTCAGAGCCTGTTTGCCATGTGAGTTTTTATGAGGCTGATGCCTTTGCCCGCTGGGCTGGAGCACGCCTGCCAACTGAGTTTGAATGGGAAGTAGCAGCCTCTCACGCAACTGTCGCAGGCAATTTGCTGGAAGATGGAAAGTTCCATCCCGTGGCTGCGCCTGCTGCCCATGAAAATAATCAGCCGCTCCAGCTCTTCGGCGATGTCTGGGAGTGGACTGCCAGCGCGTATTTGCCATATCCGGGATACAAACCCGCAGCCGGCGCGCTGGGTGAATACAACGGCAAATTCATGAGCGGACAGATGGTGCTGCGTGGAGGTTCCTGCATCACGCCGCGTTCGCATATTCGCGCCACGTATCGTAACTTCTTTCCTCCGGAAACCCGCTGGCAATTTTCCGGGATAAGGCTGGCAGATGATGGCATCTAAAGCACCCGCAGTCCTCATTAATCCGATCGCAGAAGAAGTGCTGAATGGCTTGAGCGCGCATTCCAAAAGCCTTCCGCCCAAACTTTTCTATGATGCCGCAGGCTCAGATCTTTTCGACCAGATCACGGAGACACCTGAGTACTATCCCACGCGCACTGAGCGCTCGATTCTCTCTGACTACGCGGCAGAAATGATTTCGCAGGCCGGAGCAAACATAACATTGGTGGAACTAGGCGCCGGCAGTGCCAGCAAAACTCAAGTCCTGATCAAAGCTTTGCTGCGCCGTCAACTGCGTGCTGATTTTTATCCTGTAGATGTTTCTTCTTCTGCGCTGCAAGGCGCGCTGACAACTCTTAACGGACACTTCCCTCGCCTGCGCGTCAGTCCCATCGTGGCCGACTACACGCACCGCATCCCCGATCTGAGTGCACTGCCCGGCCGCAAGCTGGTCCTCTTTATCGGCTCGTCGATCGGCAATTTTGAACCGGATGAAGCCATGGCTTTTCTCCAGAGCGTGCATGAATCGCTTGCGCACGGCGACGCGCTGTTGATCGGCTTTGACCTGATCAAAGACGCCGACGTACTGCACGCGGCTTACAATGACGCGCAAGGCGTCACAGCGGCCTTCAACAAAAATATTCTGGCGCACATCAATCGCGAACTCGGCGCCAATTTCGATCTCAACTTTTTCGAACACGTGGCTTTCTGGAGCAAGCGCAAGTCGCGCATTGAGATGCATCTGAAAAGCACGCGCTCACAAGAGGTCCGGATCAAGGATTTAAACCGCAGCTTCCACTTCGCGAACGGCGAGCGCATCCACACCGAGAACAGTTATAAATTCAACGCCAACTCCATCGCGCGGCTTCTGCGCCGCAGCGGCTTCAAGCTGGAAATGACGTGGACAGACACTCAAGGCTGGTTCTGCGAGGCCCTTGCCAGGGCCTGATTTCCTTCTTAATTAACAAAGATCTTGTTCATCAAAGATTCGTGCCGTGATCATAGTCCAGCTTCTTTAGCCGTGACTCGGGCAATCGCCGCCCAATCCAGCTCGCTCATGCCCTGCGCCATCGCCGCAAGAAAGCGATCGCGCACCAGGCTCGCCACCGGCATCGGGACCGCGGCTTCTTCTGCCGCTGCCAGGAGTAACCGATTATCTTTCAGTCCCAGCGGCACTTTGAATCCCGGTGGTGAAAACTTGTCGTCGACAATGATTGCGCCGTATGTCTTATAGATAGGCGCGTTGAAAAGCGTGCTGGTCAGGATTTCAAGAAATTGATTGGCGTCAAGCTTTGACTTCCGCACCAACGCAAAACTCTCAGCCAGACTTTCAATCACCGCTGTGATCAGGAAATTTCCCGTGAGCTTGATTACATTTGCGCCTGCCGCATCTTCACCCACAACAAAAGTCTTCTGCCCTACTGCATCAAGAATGGGACGGCAGCGCTCCACCTGTGCGGCAGGTCCTGCGGCCACCACAAACAATTTCGCCGCAGATGCGGCTTCCGGACGTCCAAAGACCGGTGCAGAAACGTAATGCTGCTTGCGCTCAGCATGAGCTTTTGCCATCCTGCGGGACAGCGCAACGCTGATCGTACTCATGGAAATGTGGATCGAATTCGTTGTCATCGAATCCAGCACTCCGCCTTTGGCAAAGAGGACAGATTCCAGCGCAGCATCATCGGCCACCATAGTGATAACAACTTCTGAATCCGCAGCAGCTTCTCCTGGACTTGCGGCCACGCGTGCGCCGGTAATTTCCTCGGCTCTACTGCGCGTGCGGTTATAAACGTGGAGAGTATGCCCTGCCTTGATTAGATTGCTTGCCATGGCAGATCCCATGTTGCCTAAGCCGATAAATGCGATTTTCATTGCGCATCCTTTCAAAAATAAAATTCTAAATGATTTAGTCTCACCGACCCGCCGCGGCAAACAAGCCATCTCGCCTCTTGGCAACCCATAAAAATTCCTGCACAAGGATTTTTTCTTGTTGACATCCGACAAGAGTCTTGGTCTATCCTATTGTCGACATCCGAGGGGAGCCCATGGGTAACCAGATCGATCTCTTACAAGGCACGCTGGATTTATTGATTCTCAAAACGCTGGCGCTCGAGCCAATGCACGGTTGGGGAATCGCACAGCGTATTCAGCAGATTTCCAAAGACGTATTGCAGGTGGGGCAGGGATCGCTCTACCCGGCGCTGCATCGATTGGAGCAGCGCGGCTGGATCGGCGCCGAGTGGAGCACCTCTGACAATAATCGCCGGGCTAAGTTTTACTCACTCACGCGCGTCGGACGTAACCAGTTGCAAAAAGAACTGGGCGAGTGGGAGAGGCTCTCGGCGGCCATCGCGCTGGTACTGCAGCAAAACTAAAGGAACAACGCCATGTTCAAAAAACTTCGTGAACTCTTTAGCCGGAAGCGTCAGGAAAATGATGCCAATGATGAACTTCAATTCCATCTTGAAAAAGAGATTGAGTTGAACATTGCCAATGGCATGCAGCCTGAGGAAGCCCGCCGCCAGGCGATAATCGCCTTCGGCGGCGTGCAGCAGACGCGTGAATCTCTGCGTGAAGTCCACCGCAGCCGCTTTTTTGAAGGTCTGCGGCAGGATATGCGTTATGGCTGGCGCATGCTGCGTAAATCGCCCGCGTTCACGCTGGTGGCGGTGCTCACGCTGGCGCTGGGCATCGGCGCGAACACGGCCATCTTTAGTTTGATCAACGCTGTGCGCTTCCGCAGCATGCCCATTCCTGATCCTGAGCATCTGGTCTTTTTTGAGTGGCATGCCAACCACGGCCCCAAGACCATGAGCTATTGGAGTTTTGGCGAGTGTGAAGACAACAGTGACGGCCCCAATCCCAATGGATGTTCACTGCCGCTGCCTTTCTTTAGAGATATCCAGAAACAAAACACGGTGTTTTCTCATGTGGCGGCTTATACCGGAGATCAGCAGCTTGACCTGAGCGGCAACGGTCCGGCGCGTATTGTAAGCGGCCAGTTTGTCTCCGGCGATTATTTCGGGACTATCGGAATTCGTCCGCACCTGGGGCGGCTGTTTCTTGAAAGCGACGACACTCCTGAGGCCGCGCCCGTGGCAATCTTGAATTACGGCTTTTGGCAGTCTACGTTTGGTGGTTCCGCTTCCGTGATCGGCAAGACCATCCGGCTGAATGGTACGGTCTTCACCATTGTCGGCGTGACTGAGCCGAAGTTTGATGCGCTTACGCTCTCCAGCAAATTTGATATGTGGGTGCCGCTGGCCAAGCGTTCCGGCCTGGTTCCGCATATGGTGATGAACGCCGGCAGCGAACCCATGGATTCATGGTGGCTGGTGCTGGTTGGACGCATCAAGCCGGGCATTCCCGTGACGCAGGCGCAGGAAGCAATCTCCCTGATGTTTCGCAATGAAATGCTCAAGGGGGAAAAGCCTATCTTTAAAGCCGAGCATGAGCCGCGCATCAAATTGAACCCGGCCACGCAAGGCCTGGGTGGCTCACAGGAAAATGCGCTGAATCCGCTTTACGTTATGATGCTTTGCGTGGGCGTGGTGCTTTTGATTGCCTGCGCGAATGTTGCTGGACTGCTGCTTGCCCGCTCTTCTGCCCGGCAACGAGAAATGGCCGTGCGTTTGGCCCTAGGTGCAAAACGCGGACGGCTGGTACTGCAGATGCTCACAGAGAGCCTGTTGCTCTCAACCGCCGGCGGCGCTCTGGGACTTCTGCTGGCCGTGTGGGGAGCGCGCGCGCTCGTCACTATGATTTCAGATCCTACTTCCAATGATCCGGCATTTTCTCATCACATTGATTGGCGAGTGCTTGCCTTCACCGCCGGTATTTCCATTCTTACCGGCATTGTCTTTGGGCTAGCTCCGGCGCTTCGCGGTTCAGCCATCAGCCTGACTTCATCTCTCAAATCAGGTGATGGAGCCGGCTCAACCGCATCCGGCGGCAGACGACGCATTACGCTGGGCGGCTCGTTGGTCGCTGTTCAGATGGCGCTGGCTATCGTTGTACTGGTAACGGCAGGCCTTTTAACGCGGACGCTCAGCAATTTGAAGAGCATCAATCCCGGTTTTGATACGCACAGCGTTTTACTTTTCGGCGTTGATCCTAGGCTGGCCGGATATAAAGGACCTCAGGTCGATAATCTCTTTCATGATCTGCAGGAAAAATTTTCCGCGGTGCCCGGCGTCAGCTCCGTCAGTTATTCATGGATTCCACTTCTCAGCGGAGGGCTGAACACCACGCGCTTCCACAAGCCCGGTACTCCGAAAGATGCGAAGGATGACGTGGATTCCGATTCTCTTCCCATCGGGCCCAAATTCTTTTCTACCATGCACGTTCCCATATTGAACGGACATGACTTCACGCAGGCAGATTACGCCGTGGCTGCGGGCAATACCGGCGATAAGCCGAGCTCCCAGCCGACGCCGGTGATTGTGAATCAAGAATTTGTGCGCGTGTATTTTCCCGATCACAACCCCATCGGCGAACGCTTTGCCGATAGCGAGCCCACCGAACCCGGCGAATCGCCTTCACCCGGCTACGTAATTGTGGGCGTGGCAGCCAATGCCAAGTACAACCGTCTGCGCCGCGACATTAAACCAACCTTCTACGCGCCACAAGTTGGCGGCGATGCCTTCTTTGAACTGCGCACCGCTGTTGATCCGCTGACTCTGGTGCCGGCTGTGAGAAAATTAGTCAACAATGAGAATGAAGACCTGGCGCTCTTCCGTATTTCAACGCAGACGCAAGCCATTGATCGGCAGGTTACGAATGAACGAGTCACCGCGCAGCTTGCCGGCTTCTTTGGAATGCTTGCGCTGGTGCTGGCCTCTCTGGGGCTTTATGGATTGCTCTCTTATGAGGTTGGGCGGCGCACGCGTGAGATCGGCATTCGCATGGCGATTGGAGCGCAATCACATAACGTGGTTCGACTGGTGCTGGCAAAAGCCGTGGCGCTGATTGTTGCCGGCGCATTGGTGGGAACAGCCACGGCGTTTGGCGTGGCCCGACTGTTGACGAGTTTTCTATACGGAGTAAAAGCCGGCGATCCCATCACCTTTGCGACCGTAGCGGCGTTGCTGGCTGTGGTAGCGCTGGCTGCCTGCTATATTCCCGTGCGACGCGCAACCCGCGTGGATCCGCTGGTTGCGTTGCGTTATGAATAACCAGTACCAGATTGGCGCTGCGCTATGAATAGTCGGCTCGTGCCGTAAGTTATCTGGCGGTGTGTGTTTGCAGCTTGTATGATTGCGGCTTATGAGTTCCTTGAACACGAGTTCATCGTCAACACAAGCGCAGGCCGGCAGCGGTAACAAAACTCATCCGAAGAAAAAAATTGCCGTGCTGGGCTGCGGCAAGATGGGCACCATTCTGCTGGAGTCATTTCTTGAGCGCAAGCTGATTGCCCCGGAAGAAGCCATTGCTACCGTGCAACATGGCGATCGCGGCGCGGAGCTTTCACGCGAGTTGGGCGGCGTGCCGGTGGGAACGGACAACCTGGCCGCCGTCACCAAAGCTGAAATCGTTCTGCTCTGCGTGAAGCCACAGGTACTGGGCCAATTGCTGGATGAAATTGCCCCTGCCCTCGATCCGCAAACGCTGGTGATCTCCATTGCCGCATCCACCACCACCAGCTTTATTCAACAAAAGCTCGGGAAAAATGTTCCAGTCGTCCGCGCCATGCCGAATACTCCTGCCATGGTGGGTGCTGCCATGACGGCCGTCTGCGCCGGTCCTGCTGCCAGCCTCGAGCATGTGGAAACGGCGAAGCATCTGTTTGAAAGCGTAGGCCGCGCACTTGTCGTGGATGAAAAACACATGGACGCCATCACTGCGCTCTCCGCCAGCGGCCCTGCCTTTGTCTTCGTGATTTTGGAATCGCTGGCCGAAGCTGGCGTAAAAGTTGGCTTGCCGCGTGAGATGGCTACCACTCTTGCGGCGCAGACATTGTTCGGATCTGCTCAGCTTGCCCTTGAAACCGGACATCACCCAGCGCTTTTGAAAGACGCCGTCACCACGCCTGCCGGCTGCACCATTGAAGGCCTGATGGAATTGGAAAAGGGCGGCCTGCGCGTGACCCTGATGAACGCGATCATCAAGACGACGATCCGCGCGCGTGAGTTGATGACAAGCTAGAAAACGCGAGGCCTAAGAATCCATGAACATTGTTCCAGATATCGATGACGCCCCTGAGTTTATTGCTGAGATCAACGCCATCCTAAATGGCGTTCTTAAGATGACTGCTCCTCAAGAATTTATCTTGATCAAGATAGATGGCTGGTTTGGTCCAAAATGGCTTGCATTTTCCGGCAAGGTAATTGGCGTAATACCAATATGGGAAGACAAGCTGACGATTCCTCCTTTTGTACCCAATCGTGTAATGACGCAACACGCATTTTCTGGTCCGGACTATAAAGAAGAATTGCTAAGACAGCCAATTCATAAAAAATTAGAAAGCGTTTTTGCTCTTCAAAGGCAGGTCGCAAGTGTAGTGGGCAATGCCGCTCTCGCTTGGTATAGCGGCGATTCGCTGAGGAATCGGCGTGGTTCATTGATGACGTACCTACCTTCTGGTGAGGAGTACTGGCCGTGGTATGCAAATTGGGATAAGGGTGAAAGCTGGCGGATCGCACAAACCAAACAGATTACGCCTGAACAACTGTCGACTTTTCAGGAATCTGGCCGCAGACTTTTCAAATCATGATAAAGTCCTGTTCCCGTGGTTTGGGTTTCCCATTGCCCCTGAATCGTCAATAATGTAAACTCTTCTCGATGTTACTTTCTGTCTCCAACATGGCCATGTGCTGTCACACCATGGCTATGGGTGTGTTTACACCGAGGCAGAAAGGTTCATAAAGCAAGATCATATTCAGCAATCATGAACCCGCTGCCTCAAGGCAGCGGGTTTTTAGTTTTCAGGCAGTGATACAAAACAGGGAGATAAGTATGAGCGCCAGCCAGCGTTATGAATTGCGATGTCGCGAATGCCAGACCACATGGGGCAACCAACCAATTTCGTTCTGCCAGAACTGCTTTGCTCCGCTGGAAGTGGTCTACGACTGGGAGAGGATTCGCAAGGAAATTAGTAAAGACGAAATTGCCCACCGCCCCACCAACCTCTGGCGCTACAAAGAATTTCTGCCTCTGCCTGACACCTATGACGCTTCCACGCCAGCGGGCTTCACGCCATTCGTCCGTGCCAAAAAACTGGGTGAAAAGCTGCACAGTCGTTCGCTTTACGTCAAGAATGATGCCGTCTGCTTCCCCACCCTCAGCTTCAAAGATCGAGTGGTAGCCGTGGCCCTGGCGCAGGCAAAAAACTTTAATTTTGATGTCGTCAGTTGTTCATCCACCGGCAATCTTGCCAACGCTGTAGCGGCGCAGGCAGCGCGCCTGGGACTGCGCGCTTGCATCTTTATTCCTGCCGATCTTGAGCCGGCCAAAATTCTTGGCACACAGGTTTTTGGCGCGCAGATCGTCCGCATTGACGGCAATTATGATCATGTCAACCGGCTCTGTTCGCAGATTGCTGACAAGCATCGCTGGGGTTTTGTGAACGTCAACCTGCGCCCCTATTACGCCGAAGGATCGAAGACTGTGGGTTATGAAATCGCCGAACAGCTTGGCTGGCGCTTGCCGGACAACGTTGTGGTTCCAATGGCCGGAGGATCGCTGATCACCAAGATCTATAAAGCTTTCAAAGAGCTGGTCCAGCTTGGCTGGGTGGAAGAAAAGCAAGTCAAGTTCTTTGGCGCGCAAGCCACTGGCTGCAGCCCCATCAGCGTTGCGGTAAAAGCCGGACGCAATGAGATTGAGCCGCAGAAGCCATCCACCATCGCGCGTTCACTCGCCATCGGAAATCCTGCCGATGGTTTCTACGCGGCAAAAACAATTCTGGGCAGCGGCGGCTGGGCTGAAGACGCCAGCGATCCCGAGATCGTGGAAGGCATGACCCTGCTGGCTGAGACCGAAGGCATCTTCACTGAAACCGCTGGAGGCGTGACTGTGGCCAGCGCCCGCAAACTCTTTGCGCAGGGCCGCATTCATCCGGAAGAAACAACCGTTCTCTGCATCACCGGCAATGGACTGAAAACCACAGATGCTCTGACAAACAGATTTGAAACCGCTGAGCCTATCGCACCCAAGCTGGCCGCGTTTGAGCAGTATCTGGAAAGAGAATTCGCAAGCGGCTATTCTGCCGGAATAGGAGCTGCCTAAATGAGCGTAAAGGTATCGATTCCCAGTGCTTTCCGCCGGCATACGGAAGGCGCAGACCAGTACGACTGCCAGGCATCTGACCTGAATAGCCTGCTTGACTCTCTTGGCAGCCGCTTTCCTGAGCTGAAACCGCATTTACGTGACGAACGAGGGAACGTTCGCCGCTTTCTGAATATATATGTGAATGATGAAGATATCCGCTTCCTGGGAAAGGATTATCAGTTCAAGGAAGGTGATGAGATAACGCTGGTTCCATCTATCGCCGGCGGTAAACGATGAAGGGGCTCACAAACTGTTGCTCAGGTAGAAAATATGTGCGGCAAACCTTCAAGCCAGTCCAAGGGCGCCACAAAGCTGCTCTACTTTTACGATCAGCCTAAGATGAAGGTGATTTTTGTAAACGGCAAGGTATCAGACATCGAATAGAAAACTCCCGGCTAAGACTGCAAAGACACTTCAACGCTTACGCCGGGTTTTTCATTCAAAGACGCAATGACAGGAACCAGCATTCCATCCAGCTCTTCGCCGGATTCAGCTGTGCGTCGCGCCACCTTACCCACAATCAAAATGGCAGGCGCTACAGCACCGCGGCAGAATGCCAGGTCGTGTAGCGTCATGAAGCAGCGTTGTTCGCTTTTGCGGCCGGCATGTGAAACCAGCACACAAGGCGTATTTCCATCCACGCCAGCCTCTTGCAGCTCGCGTGCTGTTTTTTCGTAGTCAGGTCCAGGCATGTAAACCGCAAATGAGGTTCGTTGCGGATCGAATCCTGAAGCTTTCAATTTTTCTCCGCGAATGTTATGCGCGGTAATCACCATCAGTGAAGAAGCAGCATTTCGATCTGTCAGCGTAATTCCCGCGGAAGCGGCAGCGGCGCTCGCGGCTGTAACACCGGGAACAATTTCAAATTCAATACCGGCGCGGCGCAACGCATCAATCTCTTCCCCCAGTCGGCCGAAAACTGCGGGATCGCCAGATTTCAGCCGGACAATCGTCTGCGCTCCGGTTTCGCGCGCATACCAGACCATCAACGCATTGATCTGCTGCTGGCTGCGGCTCTTATCTCCACAGCGCTTGCCTACGTTAATAATTTGCGCTGAGGCGGGGCACAGCTCAAGCACCTCTGCCGGGGCCAGGTCGTCATGCAGCACGACCTCGGCTTTCCGCAGCAGAGATGCGGCCCGAAGCGTCAGCAAATCTGCTGCGCCCGGGCCTGCACCCACAAGATGGATTTTGCCAGGCATTGATTACGCGCTTTTCTGGCGGCTATAGGATTCTTCAAGAATCCACTGGTCGACTTCATTCACTAACCGGTGCAGCAACTGGTCAGCACTGCCGATCATGTTCAGCCCTTCATGCTGGTGCTCTTTCAACACCTGCCGTAATCTGGTTTCCAACTCGGTTTTTCTCACGTGGTCCATTGCTTTACCTCCGGGGGATTGATTGGGTTGAAAATTTTGCCGGCTTGCACAACGCCAGCAGGTGCAACAGCTCTTTTCGGTTTTCGCTGCGTGGCAGGGTGCTGCGAATGGCGTCGCGCATGCGCCCCAGCCATGCTGCCCATGATTCGTACTCAGGGCCGAATTCCGATTCCAGGTTCCTGCGAACCTTCTGGGCCAGTGCCGGGCTATTTCCGCCTGTAGAAATCGCGATCTGAAAATCACCGCGGCTTACAACTGCCGGAGCATAAAAATCGCAGTAACCAGGATCATCCACCGCATTTGCCAAAGCGCCAAACTCCCGCGCTTCCTGGTAAACGGCCCGGTTCACCGTCTCCGAATCTGTACAGGCTATCACTAAAAAATATCCTTTGGTTAGGCCAGGATGAAATTCTTTTGCAATATACGTAAGCCTTCGTTCATTGCACCATCGCTGAATCAACGGAGAAATTTCCGGCGAAAGTACAGTCACATCAGTGGCCGAACGCAAAACCGCTTCAATTTTCTGCTCCGCAATTTGGCCGCCGCCTACGATCAATACCTTATGGCCTTCGAGCTTAAGAAAAATTGGATATAAAGACATGACTTATCCTTCCAATCCATGCGGCACGCGACCGGGTGATGGATCGCGCGGAACCGCTGCCGTTTGCTCTCCTGCTAAAAAAGTGCGCAATGCAGATTCGGAATGCCGCGCAAAAAATTGCCGAAGGTTCTCACCTTTATGGCGATCATCAAGATAAGTGCGCAGCAAACGCTCAATTGCATCTGGCACGTCACTCGCCGTGCAGCGAAATCCTACCGGACGCGCAAAACCTGCATGCTCACCTACTGCTCCACCCAGGCAGAAGTAATAAGCATCACTAATGCGGCCGTCAGCTTTTACCTTCTTTCCTTCCAATCCAATGTCGGCAATGCGGTGCTGGCCGCAACTGTTTGGGCAGCCAGTCACATTCAACTTCAATTGCTGGTCAAAAGCCGGCAGCCGCTCTTCTAACTCTTCCACCAGCCACCGCGTAAAAGCTTTTGTCTCAGTGATGGCAAGCTTGCAGAACTCGCTTCCCGTGCAGGCGACTGCGCCACGCCAGAAAGTTGAAGCAGCAACGTGCAACCCAACTGAGGCAAGCCCTTCAGCCACCGCTTTGGTCTTGTCCGCCGGCACATTCACGATCACAAGATTTTGCGTGTTCGTGGTGCGAAGCTCTCCACTCCCGTATTGCTCTGCCAGCTCAGCTGCCGCCAGAAGTTGTTGTGGGTTCACGCGTCCCCGCAACACAGCGGCGCCAACATAAAACAATCCAGACTGCTTCTGCGGATGAACTCCCACATGGTCGCGAAACACATCATCCGGCGCTATCTCAGGGACCACGGGATCGAGCTTATATCCCAGCTTGCGCTCGATCTCCTGCAGGAAAGATTCCGCAGTCCATCCATGCTGCAAAAATAGATATTTCAATCGTGCTCGCTCGCGATTTTCACGGAGAACAGACGCATCACGAAAGAGTTCACTCACTGCCATCGTCACTGGAATCACTTGCTCCCAGCGCACAAATGCGTTGAGTCGCACAGCCAGATGCGGCTCCGTGGACAGTCCGCCGCCAACACGAATGGAAAAGCCAATCTCCTGCTTCCCTTCGCGCTCACGTACTGCCGGTGTAAAAGCCAGATCGTTAATCTCGGGATAAGCGCACCAATCCGTGCAGCCGCTGATGCTTATCTTGTATTTACGCGGCAAATTGTAAAAATCAGGATTGTTCACCAACGCCTGCGTCACTTCATCCACCAGCGGAGACGCATCACACAACTCATGCGCGTCCAATCCCGCGAGCGGACAGCCGGTAATGTTTCTGGTCACATCGCCGCACGTAGCCATGGACGTTAGGCCGGTATCAAAAAGCGTCTGCAGAACATCTGGCAGGTCTTTAATCGTGATCCAATGCAGTTGAATATTTTGCCGGACAGTAATGTCCGCAACACCACCTGCATACTTTTCCGCCAGCCCGGCGATCGCCCGCAACTGTGGCGCAGTAACAAATCCATTGGAAAGCCGGATACGCAGCATGAAGTAGGGAGTCGCCCGCCCCTCGCCGCCAACACCGCCAACTGCTCCGCCGCCGTCGCCCTGCGTATAAACGCCCCACCAGCGAAAGTATGTTTTGATCCAGGCGTCAGGAACAGCCGACAAGCCTTTGCGCGCAAATTCACGGATCTCTTCAAAGCATTCCAGCGGATTCTTTTCGCGCTTGAGGCGTTCTGCCTTTTGCGCTTTGGTCTCTTTTATGGGTGAAGCAACTTCTGCGTTCATAGCCCCTCGCGTGCACGTGCCGTTTCACAACAAAAATGTGGTCGCCGCAAAAATCAAAAGGCCCATCGCCGGTCTGGCGATGGGCCCTGTTCCTAAACTTTTTAAATGCGAATTAGGTAGCAGTAGCTTGAGCCAGAGACACATGGGTCACCTTGCAACAACATGTACACATGTCCTGACGCAGCATTCGCATAGAATTAAGGTAGCTGCCTAAGATTGCACTGTCAACAATTTAAACCACAAAATGACAAAGAAAATCTGATGAATACTATGAATCTTTTTTATTCATGAAGTCATCGGCGTTGCCATTCTGCAATTATTCCTACGGCTTTAGTAACCTGCCCGATATTGCACTATTAGGCAACAACGTCCAATTGGCAGCTTGCCCGCGATGGGTGTTCGGATTATGTTTATTGATATGGCGAGCAAAGTGGCATACGGTAAACACGTTATAACTGCGGGGTTTGTATTGCTTTGTGGGATATTGATCTCTGGCTGCGATCCGGGAAATGCAACGTTGAGCCAGGCTGCATCCACGCCAACCCCAACAGTCACACCAACTCCGGCAGCCAGACTATTGGTGTCCGATAATACTTCCAACGCAGTCGATGTCGTGGATGCCACAACGGACCTGATCACTGCAACCGTTGCCGTAGCTTCTCCGGGAAAAATGGTGAGCGCCGGCGGCACCACCATTATTCAGAGCACACTTTCCAGCTCTATTGCCATTTTTGATAATGCAACTCAAACCATTCGCTTTACCGTTGTTTTACCGGCGCAGCCGGTGGACGTCGCCATTACTCCCGACGGCACGACGGCCTGGGTGGCTGAAAATAATGGCACGGTGCAGAGCATTAGTACAGCAACATCTGCAGCTACCAACACCTTCGCCGTTGCCGGCGTGCAACGCATCGCTCTAGGCCCTCAGGGAACCACCGTGCTGGCTTTTGGTGACACGAATGCGACAAGCTTTGCAGCGATCTTGCCCACAGGACTTGTTCCCTCCATAGGCAATTCCACGCTGGATCATCCTACAAACGCTGTGTTCTTTGGCGTTGATCAGAATTTTATATTGCTGAACTGCGGCATTGAATGCGGAGGCATACAACCAAGTATTGCCGATGTTCAGCTGACCCCGCCCTTAGGCGGAGGACCCTCAATATCTACCCCTCTTGGTGTCTCGGGAGCTACTGTCGGGTTGCTTAGTGGAGCAACGTTGTTTGTTGCGGGATCACCCGGTGCTTCCAATACGTCTATCAATGGATTGAATACAGGAACTTTGCAAGTGGCAAACAGCCAGAGCACCACTGTGGGCACGCCTTTCCAAATAGCAGACGGCCGCCATAACCTGATGACGCTTACCTCCAACGGACGCCTTTACATTGGTGCCACCGGCTGCACTCTAGGCGCGCCAAACGCGCAGAACCTGCGCCAGGGATGTCTGACAATTTTTGATACAGTTGCGCAAACTGTTACACCCGTTCTGCTGCCGGCATTGCGCCTGAATGGTGACGTAACTGCCATGACCCCGGTTACAGGACGCAACGTGGTCTATGTGGCCCATGGTGGAGTGATCGATATTTTTGACATAACTACCAATGCTGTCAGCACCACAGCCGTGCCTCCGGTGCCTCCCGGTACGGTGTTTGGAGTCGTGCAGCTCAGCCCGTAGTGATTGTTACTCCCATTTTTTCGATTCCAGTGGTTCGTCCCAGCTAATTCTTGACTCTAGCCATAAATCCGGGCTATAGTGTGCCCATTCATGCAAGCTCGCAAAGACAGCTACGCCTCGATCATGTGCACAACAACAAGCACATGCACAGCTACATCTGGGCGAAAAACAGGCGAGCCGGCAGAGTAAACTAAAAGCAATCATAAGTTTCCTGACCCACTCGCCAGAAGCGAGTGGGTTTTTACTTTACTGGAAGAATATGGCCGAAAACCTAAAAAACACGGGATATGGGTGGCGCGTGGTAGTGCCGGCAACCTCTGCCAACCTGGGCTGCGCTTTCGATTGTGGCGGTCTTGCCCTCAAACTCTACCTTCGCGCGCTCTTTATCCCATCCGGCAGCAACTCCCTCACTCTTGAATACCATGGAAAGACTCCTGATCGCTTTCCCCTTGAGGATTCCAATCTGATACTGCATGCTTTGCGCTATGCGGTGGAAAAGCTTGGAGCATCGACGCCGGCCGGCCACGTTTTAGTACAGAGTGAGATTCCCATCAGCGTTGGATTGGGAAGCAGCGCTGCAGCAGTGATTGCCGGACTTCTCCTGGGCGTTCAATATAGCGGCAAGGAAGCAACGCCCGAACAAACTCTGCGCTGGGCAGAAGAGATTGAAGGCCACATTGATAATGCCGCCGCAGCCTATCATGGCGGATTGGTTCTTGCTCTTTCCAACAGTGTAGAAAACGTCGTCACTCTCAAAACAAATTTCCCCGAAAACATTCGTTTGGTGGTTGTCACACCGTCGATTGTTGTTCCCACGCATGAGGCACGGCAGGTACTGCCAAAATCTTATGAACGTGCAGACGTGCTGCACACGTTGCAGCGCACATCCTTGCTGGCCGCTACCTGCTTTGCGGGAAGGTTTGACCTCTTCCCTGAGCTTTTCGACGACAAGTTGCATCAGCCTTACCGCCAGAGGCTTGTCCCGGGAATGGAGCGTTGCTTAAAGCTGCGCATGCCAGGTCTTCTGGGTGTGGCCATCAGCGGCTCAGGCTCGTCAGTCATCGCATTTGCAATAGCGGATGAAGTGCGAATTGCAGAAGAGTTGCAGCGCATATTCGCTGAAGACGGAGTACAAACTGAAGCGCTCTTTACAACAGCAGACAACAATGGCGCTGGCGTGACTCGTGAAAAAGTTCCTTTGGTGGAAAGACTCGGAGCAGTTTTGCAGAAGTTGGAGAAATAGAGATGGACAGGAAGCGTTTAATCGTAATGAAGTTTGGAGGCACCTCCGTAGGGAACGCGGAGCGCATCCGCCAGTGCGCAAAGATTGTTGCGGAAGCGGCAAAACATGACCGCGTTGTCGTGGTCGTCTCCGCCATGGCCGGTGTGACCGATTTGATCTTCAAGACCATTGAAGCGGCACGCAACGGTGATTTGGCAGCGACAAAGGCGCACTTGCAAAAATTTGAAGATGTACACCGTGAGATGATTGGTAGTTTGTTTGATCAGACGTATCACAGCGCAGCCAGCGATTTCACGCGCGAGGTCGTCTTGCAATTGCAGAACGCCTGCCATGCGCTCTCAGCGCTCCGCTCGGATATTTCCGCCCAGACCGCCGATTCACTTGTCGCTTTGGGTGAACGCATCTCCGCCTGGGCCCTGGCAACGCATCTCCGACAAATTGGCGGCAATGGCGAATTTGTACGCGCTGAAGACGTGATCGCTACCGACAGTAATTTTGGCAACGCGACTCCTGAAATGGACGCTACTCGCAGGCAATGCGAACAGGTGCTGCTGCCATTGCTGGATCGCGGCGCCGTGCCCATCGTCGCCGGCTACAGCGGAGCCAACGCGCAGGGAAAGACTACTACGCTGGGCCGTGGCGGATCTGACTACTCTGCCACCATCATCGGAGCAGCCACCGGCGCAGACGAAGTCTGGATCTGGACTGATGTTGACGGTGTGCTCACCGCCGATCCACGTATCTGTCCAGATGCATCCACGCTTCCTGAGATCAGTTTTGCTGAGGCGATTGAGCTGGCCTATTACGGCGCAAAAGTGATTCATCCCAAGGCAGCCTATCCAGCCGTTGATGCGGGCTTCGCTGTCTGGATCAAAAACTCTTTCCGTCCGGAAGCTGCCGGAACCAAAATCACCCATGACGCGCAGCCGGTCAATTCGCCAGTAAAATCCGTAACGTCAGTCAAAGATGCCGTGCTCATCTCTCTGGTTACCCGGCGTGACGTGCATCCGGTTGAGCTCTGGGGCAGACTGTTTCTCCGTCTGGGACAGGAGCAAATTGAAGTTTTGTTTGCCACGCAGTCTTCACCCGAACATGCTCTCGGCCTGGTGTTGCGCAAAGACGATGCCAGCCGGGTGCTCCGACTCATCCATTCCATCTTCCGCATTGAGCTGGCGCAGGGTTTGCTCAGCCCGGTTGAAGTGGAGGATATTGCCGTCATCGCCGTGCTGGGTGAATCGATGAAAGGAACTTGCGGTATCCTCGGCCGCGTCTTCTCCTCGGTCGCCCGTTGTGACGTGAGTGTGATCGCCGTGGCCCAGGGAGCAAGCGAGCTGAGTATCTGCTTTGCTGTTCCGCTGACGCGCGGAGCGGAAGTTGTCCGCGCCGTGCATGACGAATTTTGCTCGCGCCTGGATACGAACATCCCTCTTTGCCTGCGGCCCAGCGCTTCATCGGTAACGGGGGCGCAATGACCACTGTCCCGGCCAATCCACAAGTAACCACTCACGAGTTGCGGTGCGTTCACTGCGGCAAAGTGCAGCAAACTGCCGATCGAATGTTCCGCTGTACGCAATGTTCTGAGCTTCTAGAGGTTGTCTATCCGGAGTTGGCCTCCGCACCGCGCGAGTTCGCATTGCGGCTGAAAGAAATCTGGCGGGAGCGCAGAGGTTCATCCGTAGCGGAAAATTCGAGCGGCGTCTGGCGATTCCGCGAGTTGCTGCCACAGGTCGACCGGCAAAATATCGTCACCATGAATGAAGGCAATACGCCTTTAGTTCCTTTAAAGAAAGCAGCACGCGATCTGCGCCTGTCGAATCTGCTGATCAAACATCAGGGCATGAATCCCACCGGCTCGTTTAAAGACACAGGAATTTCTGCTGCCATCACCATGGCCAAGGCTGAAGGTTTTACCTGGGTCTGTTGCGCCTCCACAGGCAATACCTCGGCATCTGTGGCTGCTTATGCGGCACGCGCTGAGATGAAAAGCATTGTGCTGCTGCCGGTCGGGCAGGTAGCCGCCGGGAAACTCGCGCAGGCGCTGGAATATGGCGCTCATGTGCTGCAGTTGCGCACAGATTTTGACGGCTGCCTGAAAGTACTGCATGAAGTGGTGCGCAAATTTCCGGCCTATCTCTTGAACTCCCTCAATCCTTATCGCCTGGAAGGGCAAAAGACGGTTGCGTTTGAGTTGATGGAGCAATTGGACTGGCATGTTCCTGCCCACGTAATTGTCCCGGGCGGAAATCTAGCCAACGGCTCGGCTCTGGGCAAAGGATTTATGGAACTGCGCGATCTTGGATTGATCAATTCGGTGCCGACGATTTCCATCATTCAGGCCGCAGGCGCAAACCCTCTGGTTCGCACCATGCATGAGAACGGTGGAACTGAGCTTATCCGCGTCAATGCTGAAACTCGGGCCACGGCGATTCGCATCGGCAATCCTGCCTCATGGCGGAAAGCGGTAAGCGTCCTTAAGAATACTGGCGGCGCATGCGAAGAGGTGAGCGAGCACGAGATTGCGCAAGCCAAAGCTGAGTTGGGCTCAGAAGGCATTGGCTGCGAGCCAGCATCGGCGGCAACACTGGCCGGCCTCAAAAAGCTTGCAGCTTCAGGATTTGTGAAATCGACGGAGACAGTCGTCCTTATTCTTACCGGCCACATGTTGAAAGATGTGGACTACATGAAGCAAGCGCCGGGACAGAGTCTCCTTGGCCCCATGGAGGCCGATAGCGACACAGTGATTAGAACATTGGAGCAGATCTATGCACGGCATTGAAGAAGTGGAAGAGAGACAGAAAGCAAAGCCTCGCAATGCCGAGCAAATTCGAGTCGGCATTGTTGGTTATGGCACGGTGGGCCGCGCAACGGCTGAGATTCTCACCAGCCATGCCGAGGAAATCCGCCAACGGACAGGCGGCGTATCGATTGTTGTGACGAGAATCTCCCGCCGCAAACCCGGGGCTTCAGAAACTGGCGTGAATGGCATTGCAGTAAGCTCCGATTGGCGACAAGTTGTAGTTGCAGACGACGTAGATATTGTGGTGGAAGCGATCGGTGGCACGACCGTTGCTCGCGACGTTGTCCGCACCACTCTGGAAAATGGCAAGGCCGTTGTCACCGCCAATAAAGCTCTCATTGCACTGCACGGGGATGAGTTGTTTGCACTGGCCCAGGAGAAGAATCTTCCCATAGGCATTGAGGCCACGGTTGCCGGCGGCGTGCCGGTGATCCGCGCCATCTCTGAAGCTCTGGCAGCCGACCGCATCCAGGCTGTTTATGGAATTGTGAATGGCACCTGCAATTACATCCTCACGCAGATGGAGCAACACGGGATTGAATTCGCTCATGCCCTGGAGCAGGCACAAGCCTCCGGCTATGCGGAAGCCGATTCAAGCCTGGACATTGATGGGTTTGATGCTCGCGACAAGATTGCCATTCTCGCCCGTATCGCTTTTGGACACGCCGTGCGGGTTGCAGAAATTCCAGTCATGGGCATTCGCAACATCACGTCGACTGATTTTCATTATGCGCATCGCCTGAATTCCACCATCAGGCTTGTTGCTTCCGCGGAGCAAGCAGCCGATGGCAGCGTTCATATCGCCGTGCAACCTTGGCTTGAGCCGCGCGATTCCATGCTGGCGAAAGCCGCGGGAGCCAACAACGCTATCTTTATTGCTGGTGAAAAAGTCGGAACACAGATGCTCTATGGCCGTGGCGCCGGTGGAAGCGCTACCGGCACGGCGGTACTCTCTGACGTTTTGCAGATCGCACGGCAGCTTGCACGTGGACAGGTAACCGGAAGCCTGCTGGCTGGATTTAATCGCGCAGAGCCATTGCGACCAATCTCACGGCCCAACCCTGTAAGCTGGTTTCTGCGGCTTACCGTGAACGATCAGCCCGGCATTCTTGCGCGCACAGCGGAAGCAATTGCGCGCGAAGGAATCAATATTGATTCTGTGATTCAGGAACCGCACATGCAGAAAGACCGGCTCTCATTCGTGATTACGCTTGAGCCAACGCTGGAAGCAACAGCCTTGCGGGCGGTTGAAGCCATCAATGAGTTTGAGTTTATGAAAGCGCCAGTCCTGCTGATGCCGATGATCTCATCCGTAGAAGAACACGTTTAATGATTTGGTGATTGGGTAAATGGAACTGGCTCTGGCTCTGCCACTCCATCGGCACGCGGATCGGAAGCAGCCCAATTCATCCCCGTTTTTGAGTTATGCATCACCGCCTGGCCGCGTCCCATGAGTGACGTATATTCCTGTCGCACAATCAGGTTGTGGCCTTTCTGGCGCAAGCTTTCAATCACATCCTGCGGAACACGCGACTCAATCAAAATATCGCAACTTACCTGGCCAGTGGTTACTGTAAAGCGCGGCGCTTCCAGCGCGCTCTGGATGTTCATGCCATAGTCCACCAGGTTAGAAACAAACTGCGCATGCGCCAGCGGCTGGTTGGCGCCGCCCATGATGCCAAAGCCGATATGCACATCGCCGCGTTCCATAAACGCAGGAATGATAGTGTGGAATGGACGTTTTCTAGGCTGCAGCGCATTTGGATGGGAAGCATCCAGGGTGAACAGGCCCCCGCGGTTCTGCAGGGCGAATCCCATTCCCTTCACCACGACGCCGGAGCCGAAACCTGAGTAGTTGCTCTGGATGAGCGAAGCAATGTTTCCTTCTTTGTCAACAGCAGCAAGATAAGTAGTATCGCTTGTGGCTGGATGTCCGGCTCCAGGACTGCAATCTGCCTTGTCTGGATTGATTTTTGCGGCACGCTCCGCAGCATAGTCTTTGTCCAGTAGTCCCATCACCGGAACCTTGGCAAAGCGCTGATCTGCGTTGTAACGATACAGGTCTGCGTAAGCCAGCTTCATGGCTTCAATTCTCTTGTGCAGCTCACCCAAGCTTTTTGGCCCAGCTTTGTCGGGCTGGAATTTCTCCATGATGTTGAGCATTTCCAGGGCTGCCATGCCCTGTACATTTGGAGGAAGCTCGTAAATCTTCCAGCCGCGATAGTCGATGGAAATTGGCTCTACCCATTCCGAGGAAAAATCAGCCAGGTCCGCCAACTCCATGGTTCCACCCAAAGCTGCAGAGGTATTCACGATGGATTGAGCGATCTCACCCTTATAGAAAACGTCTCGCCCCTTTTCAGCAATCAGCCGCAGCGCTTTGGCAACATCAGGATTGGTGAATTTATCGCCAAGTTCAGGGACCTTGCCACCGGGCAAAAAAACACGCGTACCTTCTTCGTTTTTCCGCAGCTTAGCGTCTTCATCAACCCAGTAGTCATGAATGATTTCAGGTACGGCATAACCATGCTCTGCGTAGTAAATGGCTGGAGTAAATAAATCCTTCCATGGCAGCTTGCCAAAGCGTTTGTGGGCCTGGCTCCAGCCATCCACTGCCCCTGGAACCGTAACGCTATGGATGCCATCGTGCGGCATGGCAGTAATGCCATGCTGAGCCAGGAATTCAATCGTTAACTTGCGTGGCGCCCAACCGCTGGCGTTCAATCCATAGAGCTTGCCAGACTTAGCATCCCAGTAAATCAGAAACAAGTCACCACCGATGCCATTCATCATCGGCTCAGTCACGCCGAGCACGGCATTGGCGGCGATAGCGGCATCCATGGCCGATCCACCTTTGGCCAGGACCTCAGCTCCTGCCTGGGATGCAAGGTAGTGACTGGTGGCCACAATGCCCCGCTCTGTCATCACAACGGAGCGGCCGTAAGACCGGTCCTGGGTTGTAGCTCTATAAGTCATGCTTACAATTAATACCAATACCAGCAGAGCGTGGCGTCCCAATCTGCACCTCGTATCGCAAGCCAAGCGCAGAATTATAGCTGACTGTGGACAATCGCGGGCCTTGGCAACGCTGTTTTAGGATCTATCCGGGCGGATTGGCTCAATTCATTGTGATTAATCACAGCTGATAAATAAAGAGGGCCGCCTGAATAGCGGCCCCCTTTATACCTTTTGTTTCTACCTGCCTCTTCCTGCATCAGGCTGCTTTAGCAGCTCTTTTTCTCTCTGCCCAGCGCTTTTTCATCATTTCTGATATGCGCCGTTTTGCAGCCGCACTCAAACGACGACGTCCACGACGACCCGCACCAGCCTGGGCCCCGCCACGACGACCACTCATGGAACCACGCAGAGCAGATATAGCTTGCTCCAGCCGGTCCCTTTCTGACTCTAACTCCGAGATGATCTGTTGCGTATCCATATAGCTCCTTCCGCAAGCATGCTACCAGTCACGCACTTAAGCTGCAAGGCTTATAGTCCATCATTCTTGAAGAAAGGAGACTTTGTAGCTTTGAATTCTGATTATCTATCGATGTAGCTCATCTCGTCCTATCTAGGCATTAAGAAACTATTAAGGTATCAACGCCATCTTTCCTAATTTTTTTCTGTGATTCGTGCATTCGAGAAAATGTCTAGTCCTTTCAGGCGATTCAAGCAGACCGTAAGAATCATTCAGAGTCTCTGAGGACATGAAATCTTTTGCCTAGTATTGCCGGAGTTGCTGCCTGGGCTAGTTGCAACCTCAAAGTTAGTGTGCTGTCAGGGTATATATTAGGATCGTGTGGCGACCCATCTATTGATCAAAATGCTCTTCGAATATCCATGAAACGAATGGTCGCGCTAGAGTGGTTCTTAACTGGGGAAGTGAAAATGGACGTCATGCTTGGAGGAAATGGCCACGCCATTGCGTGTGGCGGGATGAAAACGCCAGTCGTGCAACGCTGCTATCACTCGTTCATCCACCCCTGGACCCAGCCCTTGGAGTAGCTTTTCTTCTATGACAACGCCTTGCGCATCAATCGTAATTTCAACAATCACATCGCCAGGCAGGCCTCCAGGAAGGTCCGATTTGGGAATCCTGAGATCCTGAAAAGTAACGGGCAGGGCTGGTTTGACTTCATCTCCACTACTAGCCCCATCGTAGGCCGAACCTTGTTCCGAGCCGGCCTCAGTAGAGTTTGTAGTGTTCTCCGTCTCAAGCCCATTTGTGCGCTTGCGCATCTTTGTCTTCTGTGGCTTCTTGTGAGCGGAAGATGGCAATGACAACAAAGGAGGGTTGCTGGAAGTTGCCAGTTGGAGATCATTCGGTACATAGAGTTCAGTGGAAACCGGAGTTGCGCTACCTCCTTCCCCATGGGCTAGAAGCACAGGCTTCACAAAAACTGGAGCCTTAGGCCAGCAAAGTACAGCCACAAAAATTCCATGGATCGCCAGTGAGCTTGCAACGGAAAAGCTCCATCGGCGGCGCCTGGCTGGATAGCTTTGTGTTAGCGTCGTCCACTCTGACCGGTCTTGTTCGAAGGAAAGGTCCATTACGCCAATTCCAAATCGCGCCTGAATCCTTAGACGTCACCTTTATTTTAGTGTCATCCGTATAATGCATACATACGAAAGTACATGTTTTCCCCTACTTGGCGTTTCATCACCCGAATTGCCGCGCCATAACTGAATGATTTGGGTTGGTTGATCCAATGGTTTCATGTGCTTATGCTATGTTTTATGTCAGGAATACTGGTTTCTTTCTTTGAGTAGAACCGGCGTTTTCTGCCAGCGCACTAAAGCATTTCAGACAAATGAGAATTCCTTTCTTGAACTCGGCAGCAATGCGTGCCCGCCGGCACAAACGGAGCAAAGGGCCGCATGTGGTTTCTGCGGAAACAGTGCTGCTGATAGAGCTGCTATGCGCGGTATTAATTCTGGCGTTCGCTTTAACCGGCAGCCGTGGTGCATTTCTGGACCGCATTCATCCCCGTGCTGATGCGATGTTTGTTGTCTTGACTGCCTGTGTTGTTGCTGCATCACATTTCATTTTTCTTACTCGAGTTTTGCCGGCTCTTCGGCGGCGCGCTTCTCCCATTGAATATGACCATCAGCGCATTCTGCTGGAACTGGGCGATGCGGCCCGGCACTCCAATAATTTGGCCGAGGTCTATAAGTTCAGCGTGAATACCATTGCTCATGCCTTGGAGGTGGCCAAGGTTGCCATGTTCGTGCGCGATCAGGAGACAGGAAACTTTTTCCTGCGCAGTCTGTCTGCGGAATCAGATCCAGCCGCCAATCCTGCCGATGCCCCCGCCGAACCAGCCCTTATTCTCTCGCCAGACGCATTCACTGTCAGACGGTTGAATAAGCTTTCGGCCCCGTTGCGAATTGAAGCGGAAGATTTGGATGCATGGCAGCGCGCATCCGGATTTATCCAGGGCATCAACAATTCCAAGCGTGAAGCTGAACGCAATGTGCTCAAGCAGCTTGATTCGCGCTTGCTCGTGCAGATCAGGAACAAGGCGCAGCTTACTGGAATTCTTTCGCTTGGCCCGCGTCATTCGGGCTTTGACTTTGCGGACAAGGATCTAAAGATGCTGATGTCGATCGGCGAGCAGTTGGCGCTTGTGATTGACAACTCAAACTTGATTGAGCGCATTGTGGACCAGGAAAAGATCATGCACGAGATGGCACTTGCAGCATCCGTGCAGAAACACCTCTTCCCGGTGGATGCGCCGCAGTCGCCGCAAATTCAGATCAGCGGATACTGCAAGCCGGCGGGCTTTGTCGGCGGCGATTACTATGACTTCCTGCAGTTGGAAAATGGCAAGATTGGTATGGCCGTGGCGGACGTTGCGGGCAAAGGGTTCGCGGCTGCCCTGCTTACCTTCATGATTCACGCTTTCCTGCGGAGCCAGGCAAGCGCTGCGGCCAACGGATCTTCTTATCGCATCACGCTTTCTCAGCTTGCAACTTCGCTTAACCGCCTGCTCTTTGCCTCTACCAGCAGCGCCAGCTACGTAACGCTTTTTTACGCAGCTTATGAAGAGAGCTCGGGCCGTTTGAGTTTCATCAACGCCGGACACAACCCGCCGTTCGTCTTGCACGCCGACCCTGAAACCGGTGAGATGTCTCATCTCACCAGTTCCAATGGCGTCATGAAACTGGAATCCGGCGGCCCAATGCTCGGGTTGTTCCAGGATTGCCCTGTACAGGAAAACTCATTCCAGCTTCGCTCAGGTGACTTCCTGTTTGCTTATACTGACGGTGCGATCGATGCTGTGAATACAGCGGGTGAAGAATTCGGCGAAGACCGGCTGCTCAAGCTGGTAAAGTCCAAAGCGCATTTGCCTGCGCTCAGAGCCAAAGATGAAATCTTCGCCGGCATTGAAGAATGGTGTGGCGATGCAGCCCAGCCTGACGACATTACCATGGTCGTGCTGAAAGTGAATGGCGCGGCAGCAGCCTGAGCGCTAGAGCCATCCCTTCATCCGGGCAATTCTTGCGGCTTCAACTCGATTATTAGCGCCAAGCTTGCTGATGGCTTCGGAGAGATAATTGCGAACGGTCCCCTCAGAGAGATGGAGGGTGTTTGCTATCTCAGCGCTGGTAGCGCCATCGGCAGCCTGTTTCAGGACTTGGCGTTCACGATCGCTTAGAGGATCCGCTTCCGTCCATGCCTCGGCGGCAAGCTCCGGATCGATGACTCGCCGGCCAGAGTGAACGCGGCGAATCGCATCGGCCAGCGCCGCTGCGGGAGAGTCTTTCAACAAATAACCGGATGCTCCAGCGTCAAGGGCACGCCGCAGATAACCAGACCGGGCAAAAGTGGTAAGGATAATCACACGTGAGGATGCGCCTTGCCGCTTCAACTCAGCCGCCACCTCAAGTCCGCTCATGGCGGGCATTTCTATGTCCGTCAGCAGCAGATCAGGCTTGTGCTGCAACGTTAATTGCAATGCCTCTTTTCCGTTGGCAGCCTGGCCAATCACGCGAATATCATTCTCAATTTCAAGCAATGCCGCCAGTGCACCCAACACCATGCTTTGATCTTCGGCAATTACAACGCTGATCATTGCGTCACCAGCGGAAGAGTGATCGTAAGGCACGTTCCAGAAGAGATTTCCCGCTGGAGCTTGCCGCCAAGCGACTCCACGCGCTGCCGCATGCCACTCAGACCAATGCCTTCGCAGGCCAGAGTTCCGCAGCCGTCATCCTTGATCTGTAGAAAGCAATTGCCATTCTCCTGATGCAACGTGAGAGAACACGATGTTGCTTTGGCATGACGAATCACATTTGTGACCGCTTCGCGGAGCGCCAGGGCAAGCACGCCCTCTTGCGCTGGTGGCAGCTGAGGCGCACTGAAATCACAATCTGTGTGGACTCCCGCGGCCCTTAAGGCTGACCTGGCCTGCTCAACTTCCGCCAGCAGTCCCTGCGAATGATATCCGCGCACCGTACTGCGAACCTGGCCTAATGCATCGCGTGAGATGCGCTCAACATCGCGGATTTCCTGGGCGGCGCGAACAGGATCCTTTTCCGCCAGCTTTGCCGCCAGCTCTGATTTCAACACGATCACCGACAACGTGTGTCCCAAAACATCATGCAGGTCGCGGGCAATTCGTTCACGCTCAGCAATTTTGGCCAGATGCTCAACTTCCTCCTGCGCCATCAACAGTTTCTTTGTATCCTGCTGCCGCTGCTTATAGTGAATATTCACAGCGCCAATAAGAGTGGAGAACACGGCTCCGGGAATCCAGAAATAAGGCGTGAGATGAAAGATCCACGTCTCCAATCCAATGAGTAGGAGAATGAGCCCCAGGATTTGAACGGCAAATGCCGCTTCGCCGGTAAAAGCAGCAAACGATGCAGCATAGATAAAGTAAACGGAAGCGCCGGCATTTGTCGGCGAATAGATGATGCCGAGCAGCGCGATGGCAGCCACAATCCAAAGAAGCCTTTTGCCTTTTATCCAGTAGCCCCAGAAATAGAGCGCCAGAAGGATCAGCATGCCAAAAATGGTGAAAGCCCAATATGCGTGCGAACGCTCTCCGCTGGCGTATCCATAAAACGGAACACTGGCCAGATAGATCAGCCAGGCATACGGAGTCCAGCCGAGGTCTTTGTTTTGTGGCAACAATCGCATGTTTAAAATCCTATGCGTTAATGCTCACATCATCGCGCGTGAAACCGCGCTGCGCAAGCAAAAGAAACGCCACAGTAAATGCCGCCAGCGCCAGGACATGTTGCGTCCAGTGGCCTGCTGCGGCAAATCCAACTTGCTGCAACGCCAGTTGCCCAAGATGATATGGCGGCAGGAACGGCGCTAAGTGCTGCAGGAACTTCGGCAGCATCTGAACCGGCAGCCACAGCCCTGAACAGAATGCGAGCGGCAGGAACAGAATGTTTACCACAGCGGGCGCAGAATTCGGCGCGGAATAACAGCCAATGACCAGACCAAGCGCGCAAAACGGAATGGTGCCGGCAATCATGGTTCCCATCAGGCCGAAGAACTTAGCGGCTGAAAGATGCACGCCTCCGAACATGACACCCAAAGCGAATAACAATACGAGCAGAATGGCGCTGAATGCCATGGCCATTGCGGTTTTGGCTGCAAGATATGCCAGTGGAGGCATGGGACTGGCGCGTTTTACTTGCAGCCAGCCATAGCCGCGCTCCATTGCAACGCCAACGGCGAATCCGAAGAGTGATGCCCCAATCACGCCAAAGGCGCAGTACGTTGCCAGAAGATAAGTGGAAACAGTGATAGAGCCGATCGCTTGTTTGCCTCCAAATACGATTCCAAACATCACGTAAAAAATCGCTGGAAAGGTGAGCGTCGGGATCACATACGCCGGCTGGCGCAGCGTTTTGATAAATTCATACTTCGCCTCAGTGCGATAAACCCGGAGCATACTGCCTGCTGGATTTTGTGCTGTGATTGCTGCGCTGCTCATATGGTCATCTCCTGTCCGGCCTTCATTGCTTCAGCCTTGCTTTCAACAATCTTGAGAAATGCGTCTTCTAGTGTGCTATTGGAAACTTCCAGCCCGGTGAGCTCAGGGTCCAGGATAAAAAGCTCTCGCAGTACCGGCTCTACCTGCGCTGTGAGAATCTCGACACGACTTTCCTGCTCACTAACGCCATTCACTGACGCAATGTTTTCAATTTCGCTACGACGCAACCTTGTAACGCAGCGAATTTTTCTTTGCGACGTCTGCGACTTAATCTCTGTTGATGTCCCTTCCGCCACAATCGAGCCGTGATTGAGCACCACAACACGGTCTGCCAGTGCATCCACTTCTTCCAGATAATGCGTGGTCAGTACAACGGTGCGGCCTTGCTGCATCAGCCTGCGTATCTGTTGCCAGATCAAGTGACGGGTTGTGATATCCAGGCCGACGGTCGGCTCATCGAGAAAAAGCAGATCAGGATTACCGCAAATCGCCAGCGCGAACAGCACGCGTTGTTTCTGTCCACCAGACAGCGCGCCGAACAAACGGTCAGCCAATCCCTCCAAACCAGCTGCTTCCAAGGTAAATTGCAGCGAAAGCGGATTTGAATAGTAGCTGCGGAACAGGTCAATATGCTCTTTGACTTTGAGGGTCTCAGGAACTTTGGCTACCTGGAGCATTGCGCCAATGCGGCCGCGCGCGGAAGCTGAGCGTGGATCCCGGCCAAACACATTCACCCGCCCGGCCTGTGGCTTGGACAAGCCTAACATCAGCCGCACTGCCGTAGTCTTTCCGGCTCCATTTGGCCCCAGCAACCCCAGCAACTCTCCCGCCCGAACATTTAAGTTCACGTTATTGAGCGCCGTGATCTCGCCAAACTTTTTGGTAACACCGGTAAGCGAAGCTACGACTTTCTTTTCATCTTTCATTGCACACCTCCACGCATAAGAATTCAGTTGCCTACTCGAGCCGAACGTTATCAATGATTAGCTTGAACGTGCCTGGATCGATTGAAGCGCCAAGAAAAATGCCCATCACGTCATGTCCATCGGTCTCGAGGGATGAAAATGGGACCGTGACTCTCTGCCACTCCGGGCCAGCCGTGAAGCTCTGTGACTTGGGTATATAGCCATTACTCTGGACAAAGATCAGCAGCCGGTAGTTCTTTCCATCTCCCTTTACCCAGAAGCTAATACTCTTTTTGGACGAGAGATTCGCCGGCGCCATGGGTGCTGTTCCAGGAAAGAACATTGCGCCAGCCCACGACGAGCCGCTTGGCACGAGGTTGCCGGTGATTTGCAGCGCACCTTTGCTGCCTTCGGCTCCGCCATCAACAATATTCATCTGTGCAGTGGATTGGCCGCCGCGAATAGTGTCATTGGAAACCACCCATCCGGAGCCAAATTTCGCTTTGGGCATATCTCCATCGTCGAAGTCGCTGATCAGGCCGGAGTCCAGGCCTGCCGGAGCACTGGCCGCATTTTGTTCCGCTTCCTTTTTTGCCCTTTCGACTGCCGCACGATAGCCTTCGCGATCCAGTTCAATACCAGCCTTCCACACGCTAACGATGTTGCGCGTTGCGGTAATGTCTGTGGTTGGATCGCCTTTCACCAGGAGCAGGTCCGCGCGTTTTCCCGGAGCGATCTCCCCGCGATCTGCCAGATGAAATGCATGTGCCGGGGCTGACGTCGCCGCCGCCAGCGCTTCCACCGGGGTCAATCCGGCTGCTACCAACAAAGACAGTTCGCCATGCATGCTGACGCCATGCGCAGTGCCCGGATTGGGCGCGTCAGTACCGGCAAGGACGGGAACACGTTGGGCCTTGAATTGACGCACTGTCTCCTGCGCGTAACTTAGCTGCCCGTGAACTCCCGGAAACGAGCTGCCAAGATTTCGCAGCGAATCCGCCGCAAGGTAAGGCTCAAGTTGAGTATCTGTCGCCAACTGCTTGCCGGAAGGAGCGCCACTAATGACGGCCAGCACAGAAAGTGTAGGCACGGCGAAGGTATGATGCTTTGCCATCAAAGCGGTAAAGTCGGCGCTGGGTGCGGAATCGACGAACAAATGAGCCAGGCCATCAGCGCCAGCTTCAATTGCGTCTTTTGCGCCCTGTTGCGAACCAATGTGGACCATCACCAGTTTGCCGCGCTGATGTGCCGCAGCAATTACCGCAGCCATGGTTTCTTTGCTGATGGTGGGGATATTCATCCCGTACGTTTTGCCATCGTCATAAATGATCTTGATGTAATCCGAGCCTTCCGCAATACGTGCATCGACAAAGGCCTTTGCTTCGCCCGGAGAAGTAATCGTCGGTATGTTCATTCCGTATTCCGTGCCGTGGCCTTTTGGCGCAGTAACCAGCGTGCCGGCGCTACGTAGGTCCGCCATATCCAGGTCTTTGCCTTCGCTCTGTTCTTTTTTGACCTGTGCGGCGTAGTTGTGGTCGGTAAACATGTCCATTTCGGTCGTCACACCGAAGGCCAGTGCCTCTTTCAGGGCAGAACCGAAGGCATGCGTGTGGGAATCAATCAGTCCGGGCAATAGCGTCTCGCCAGCGCCTTGGATGATGCGAACTGAAGCAGGCGCTTTCACGTCTTTGCCAACGGCTTTGATCTTTCCGTTTTGCACCCAAACCTGTCCGTTTGCCACCACACGTGTTCCATCAAAAATGCGCACGTCCCGGACTACAAATTCATTGCCCTGAGCAAACGCTGGAGTAATCATGGTTAAAATGCCGGCAACAAGCAATGCCCGTGTCTTTATCAGTGACGAATAGCCGCGGATCATGTCTTTTGGATTCATCTCAAAGCTCCTCAACCTTGCGAGCTTAAGTATGGGAGCGACAGGCGATGGGGGTAAGTGGGGAATGTCACTTTTTGCAAATGACATTTGTCATAGCTTCATTTTCCGGTCATTCACAAAAGTTGCAGTTCTTATAGGTTACATACTCGCAGAGTGCTAAAATCGGCGAAACAGGGGCGTATTATGCGGTTAACGTTACTCTTACCCAGTGGTGCTCTACTCTTTAGTTTTTTAATTCTGCTCGCGGTAGTTCCAGTATCTGCGCAAAAATCCGGTGGCGGGAAGAGCGGAGGCGGAGGATCGCATTCTACGGGCATCGCGCCTTCCGGGTACAACCCCAATTACAGGCCAAGATCTACAGAAGGTGAGTTTGATAACAATGTCGTCTTCCTTTCTGACAGCAATCACCCGATCCTGAAAAATGATCTGGCCTCATGCTTTCAATGGCCCATGAGTCCGGTAGTGAGCAGTACAGTGAGTGTGGCCAGCACAGACCTTTCATCAGAAGCGCGCCAACAGTTCACCGAGGGATGCAATTCAATTCAAAAGAAAAAGACAAAAGAGGCCGAACATCGTCTGAATCGGGTGGTTGAGCTGTCGCCGAAATACGCGCCAGCATACGTACTGCTCGGCCAGACCAACAAAGATGAAGGACACATGAAAGTGGCAACAGATTTTTGTGCACAGGCAAGAGACGCTGATCCCAGCTACGTGCCTGCCTATCTTTGCCTGGCCGATCTGGCGGCGCGGCAAAACCAGTGGAAACAGGTAGCGGACTTGACCCACCAGGTGGTTGGGATGCATCCGGTCAGGGCGCCTGGCGCTTACTATTACAACGCTCTAGCGAATGTTTATTTAAAACAATGGCCGGCTGCGGAGGAAAGCGCCCTGCGCGCGCTGCAGGACAGCAGCAAAACAGAAAAGATTGAGTTGCACTGGCTGCTGGCGAAGATTTATGAAGGAAAAAACGACCGCGATTCTGAAGCGCAACATCTTCATGCTTATCTGGATCTGGCCCCGAATGGCCAGGATGCCGAGATGGCCCGCCATGTACTGAAGCAGATTGAAACTCATCCAGCAAAGTAAGAATGAGTGCGTTGGATTGTTTGCTAAAAAAAGCGGTAGTTGATTTTAGAAAGGCAATTCAGCGCTATCAATAGCAGCACGCAGCTCCCGCACGCTGCTTTCCGTGACTACCATGTGCTGATATTCACTTTCCAGCAGTGAGCCCATAGCGACTTTCTGATTGCGAAATTTCATGGGACTGATAACCGCGTTCCCCAGGCCGGCATGGACTTCCCGTACGTTGGTGTAAGAGATCACAGCTTTCACATTCGCGATGGATAACTCACCGCAAGCCATTACTGAAATTCGGGCCCGGGCCTGATTCGTTAGCTGCTTCAAAGTCGGCATAGCATCAACAGCGCTTCTTTTACCGCCGGATGTCAAAACGCGATCGATTTTGATTTCCGCCAAGTCATTGAGCGCGTGCTCAAAATCACTTGTCATATCGAAGGCGCGGTGGCATGTGACCTTGAGTGGCCTGGCTAAGTCAACCAGCTGCTGCATCCGGGCTTTATCAATGCTGCCATCTGTATTCAGGATGCCGAACACAACGCCGGTGGCGCCGAGCTGCTTGGCAATCAGGATGTCGCGCTGCATGATGCTGAACTCGTCCGCGCTGTAGCAGAAATCGCCGCCACGCGGACGAATCATGACCTGCAATCCAATTTTTATCTTTTTCCGAACAGCGGCAATCATGCCGGCACTGGGCGTGGTGCCGCCTTCGGGGAGTCCGGCGCAGAGCTCAACCCGGTCCGCGCCACCTTTTTCTGCTGCAACCGCCGACTCCAATGAATCAAGGCAGATTTCCAGCAGCACCTTGCCAGGTCGAATTTGCGGTTGTGCTACCACACGCGGCAGCGGTTCTCACGCACCATGGGCTGCCCGGCTTTGCAGCTGAATGCCTGCTGGAATTCCGGCATATTCACCATCAAGCCATTCACACGATACCTGCCGGGCGAGTGCTCATTGGTAATTGCATTTGCCCGCAGATTCTCCGGACGCTCATTTTCACAGGCCCACTGCGCGTAGCCGATGAAGAAACGCTGGTCAGGCGTGAAGTCATCACGATTCTCAAGCTGTTTATTTTTCGTATCGGCTTTCCAGGCAATGTATGCCAGGATCAGGCCCCCGAGATCGGCAACGTCCTCGCCTTCAGTAAGCTTGCTGTTGATCTTGATATCGTCAACGATTGTGTACTGCGCGTACTGGTCCACAATGCACTGTGCGCGTTTTTCAAACTGCTCTGAATCTTCTTTGGTCCACCAGTCGCGCAGGTTTCCTTTGGAATCGAACTGGCGGCCTTCGTCGTCAAAGCCGTGCGTCAATTCATGGCCAATGGTGCCGCCGGTATTGCCATAGTTCGGCGCATCGTCCAGCTTAGGATCGTAGAGCGGAGGCTGCAGCACTCCAGCAGGAAAATTAATGTCATTCATCTGCGGATTGTAATAAGCATTGACGGTTGGCGGTGTCATGCCCCACTCGCCGCGATCGAGAGGCTTGCCGATCTTTGCCAGCTGGCGCTTCGCCTCAAACGTGGTAGCGCGGTGCACATTGCCGACAAAGTCATCGGGCTTGATTTCCACTGAGCTGTAATCGCGCCACTTATCTGGATAGCCGATCTTGTTCACAACCGCATGCAGCTTTTCCAGCGCCTGCTTCTTGGTCTCAGGCCCCATCCAGGAAAGCTGATTGAGGTCTTCTTCCATGGCCTGTTCAATCTGCTTTGTCATCTCCAGCGTGCTTTGCTTGGTTTGCTGGCTGAACGCGCGATTCACAAACTCCTGCCCCAAAGCTTCACCGAGCTGGCCATCTGTCATGCGGACGCAGCGCTTCCAGCGTGGCGCTATCTGCTCCACGCCACGCAAAGTGTGGGAATAAAAGTCAAAATTTGCATTTACGAATTTTGAAGAAAGAAACGCCGCGTTCGCGCTGACAAGATGCCACCGTAGATAGGTCTTGAGATCGTCAAGACTGTTGCTTTGAATCTGACGGTCCACTTCCTGATAAAACTTGGGTTCGGTCACGTTGAATGTGCTTACCTGATCTATGCCGCCGACCTTGAGGTAGGTATTCCAGTCAAAATTTGGCGTGAGCGCCTGAAGCTGAGTGCGGTCCATTTTGTGAAAGAGATTATGCGGATCGCGCTGCTCTACACGCGTGAGCGAAGCCTTGGCCAGCGCCGTCTCGATCTGCATGATGGTTGCTGCCTCGCGTTTCGCTGCCTCCGGCTTGTCGCCCAGCAACTCAAGCATCTTCTGCACGTGGATTAGATATTTCTGCCGGATTTCTTCTGACTTAGCCTCTGTCTTGGTGTAATAGTCACGGTCAGGCAGTCCTATACCGCCAGCCAGGACAAAAGCGATGATCTGGTTGGAATCTTCAAAGTCCTGATCAGATCCAAAAGTAAAAAGCAAACCAGAAGTAATGTTCATGAGATGCTCATGCGCAAGCAGAACAGCAAGGTCTTTCTTTGTTTTCAGGGCTGCAATCTCATCGAGCGCCGGCTTCAGTGGTGTAGCGCCAAGTTTTTCCACCTCAGCTTCATTCATGCAGGCGGCAAAATAGTCGCCGATTTTCTGTTGCGTCGCGCTGCGGCCGGTTGTCTTTTTGGAGAGATCGTCCAGGATGCCCCACAGAAAACGCTCATTATCGACCGTAAGTTTGCCATAGACGCTCCAGGCAGCCTGGTCAGCGGGAATTGGATTGCTCTTCATCCATCCGCCGCAGGTGTATTGGTAAAAATCCACGCAAGGGTCCGCCGACTTGTCCATGGATGGGACATCCAGGCTTGGCGTGTATGGAAGTGCCGTAAGCGGCTTTTCATCGACGGCGGCTACGGGATGAACAGCGCCTGGTTGTTGCGGCTTTTGCGAGCTCTGCGCGCTGCCCCACATGCTGCTGAAAACGAGAGTAAACACAACTGAAAAACGAATGAAATGCTTCATGAAGATTTTCCTGGATTCCTGCGTGATTTGTATCTGCAAACGCACTTTTGGTAGATGCGCCAGTTTACAGCAAATAAGCCCTATCAAGGAAATTGGACATAACGGATTGGGAGTTGAAAAGATGAGCAGCGGTTAAGACGATTTAAACTTTTTCCGCGACTGCCAAGCTAACTGGAAGATCAGCTTTGCGCCAGGCGTCGAATCCACCATCGACATTGATTACATTTGGCACTCCGGCGCGCAGCAATAGACTACAGGCGATCATGCTGCGATATCCTCCCTGGCAATGCACTGCCAGCGGCTCCGAAGAATTAACTTCAGGCGGCGAAACCTTGAAATTGTCGAGCGGCCACCAGGCAGCGCCGTCAATATGTCCAGCCTGCCATTCGCCTTCGCGGCGGACATCCAACAGCTGCAGATGATTGTGGTGCATATGCTCATTCAATTCCTGTACGCTGAGTTGTGGCACCTGAGCCAATGGAAAACCAGCTTGCTTCCACGCTGCAATGCCCCCTTGCAGGACGCCTCTTGGATCTTCAATACCCACACGCGCCAGGCGCAATCGCGCTTCCTCATATTGTTCTTTGGTATCTGCGATCAATACCGGACTCGCGCCTAAGCCCAGAATCGTTCCTGCCCAGGTTGCAAATTGGCCTGAGAGCGCGATGTTAACCGAGCCCGGTACATGAGCAGCGGCAAAATCTGCATTTGGACGAACGTCCAGGGCAAAAACGCCTTGCTCCAACAGTTCTTTTAATTCTTTTGCGGATGAAGGAGCTAATTTCGGCAGCTCCGCCAGAGCAGGCGCTCCGGTGCGATTGATCTGTGCATCTTGAAAAAAATACTCAGGCCGCGCTGGCAGATTTTCGGTTAACTGACGAATAAATTCATCGCGCGATTTGATTTGCAGCGCGTAATTGGTAAGCCGTTCTGTGCCAATCGTGGATGAACGTTCTGCGCGCATGCTGCGCCCACAGAGAGAACCAGCGCCATGTGCTGGATAGACCAACACATTGTCGTCAAGCTTCATCAGCTTTTCGTGCAGGCTGTCATACATCATTCCTGCCAGTTGCTGCGGTGTGTATCCATGAGAAAGATCAGGCCGGCCGACATCACCAATGAATAGCGTGTCTCCGGTGAGAACAGCCCACGGCTGCGAAGACTTTTCTTCGTCAGTGATCACAAGGCACATGCCTTCCGGCGTGTGACCAGGGGTTTCCAGGGCTTGAATGCGAACATTGCCTATTTTTGTTTCCGTGCCGTCCTGCAGGGCAGCATGCGGAAACGCAGCCTCAGCTTTGGCGCTGATGTGAATCGTCGCGCCGGTTCGCGCGGCCAGTTCGATATGCCCGGAGACAAAATCGGCATGAAGGTGCGTCTCAAAAATGTGTTTGATTTTCAGGCCATGCGTTTCCGCGGCTTTCAGATAGATCTCAACATCACGCTGCGGATCGAGGACTGCGGCTTCGCCCTCAGAGCCGATCATGTAAGAAGCGTGCGCCAGGCATCCCAGGTAAAACTGCTCAAAATACATCGATACTCCTTAGATAATGCGCCGTGGGCAATGGGGCTTGGTTAATCATAGCCGGAAAAGTGTAGCTTGGCGCAAGCTTAGAGAAGAAAAGCCAGTGGATACAGACTAAGAAGAAGCGTGAGCAGGATTTAATTCAGATTCACGCCTGGAGGCTATCCGCAATGCATAAAAAACAATGTAAAGATAGCAAATTACCGGAAGAAAGAAAGCGTGGTGGATTCCGATACGATCGGCCAGAATACCTTGCAACTCCGGAACAATCGCTCCGCCGACGATGGCCGCTACCAGTAGCCCTGATCCCTCACCTGTCAGTGGCCCAAGCCCTTCAATGGCGAGCGTGAAGATGCTGGGAAACATGACGGAGTTGAAAAGCCCAACCAGGATCAGGCTCCACATGGCGACATGGCCAAAGGTGAAAATAGAAATCGTGACTAGAATGGCTGCTGCAATCGAGTTGAATGCCAGAAGCCTGTGTGTGCTCAGCTTTTGCAACAAGGCTGAGCCAACAAAGCGGCCGATCATCGCGCCGCCCCAGTAATATTGCAGGTAACCAGCGGCACTCTGCAAAGAAAGGTTGCCAATCTCTTTCTGGTTGAAATAATTCGTCATCAGACTGCCGATGGAAACTTCCGCGCCAACGTAAACGAATATCGCCACCGCACCCAGCACCAGACGGCGATGACGCCAGATACTATCTGCCACGTGACCATGCGCTTCCGCGTATTCGACAACTGGCAGTTTGAATAAGCCAACAACCAGAGCGAGAACGACGAGCGCTACTGACAGGCCAACATACGGCAGCTTGACCGATGCAGCCTGCTGCACACGATACACATGTAATTGATCGGAAGACATGGTCCGCAGGGCTTCAACACTGAGCGGAGCAACGGCTGCGCCAAGAATCAGCCAGCTTCCAAATCTTGGCGCCAATGTTGTGCCAAGCGAGTTAAATGCCTGCGTAAGATTCAACCGGCTGGACGCTGTGCGCGGCGGCCCAAGCACCGCGACATAAGGATTAGCGGAGGTTTGCAGCAGCGTCATTCCGGCAGCCAGCACAATCAAAGCGCTCAGGAATAATGGGAACGATGGAATGGAAGCTGCCGGAACAAACAGGAATGCGCCAACCGCCATTGTCAGCAGGCCGGTAACCATGGTCCGCTGATAGCCGAACCACTCAACAATCTTTCCGGAGGGCAGAGAGAACAGGAAATAAGCGCCAAAGAAGGCAAACTGCACCAACATGACCTCGGTGTAATTGAGATCGAAAATATTTTTCAGATGCGGAATCAGAATGTCATTCAGGCAAGTCAGAAAGCCCCAGGCAAAGAACAGCGTTGAGACCATGGCCATAGCGCCGTGGTCGGTCTTTTCCGGAGCGCTCTGCTGTGGGCTGCGTATCTGTTCGGATTGGCTAAGGATGGCGATGGCTGCGACCGAGCGTGCTGTGGCTACTTAATCACAAAGCAGCCACTCCGCTCAAGCAGCAGATAATTTTCTGGAAATTTGGGAGATTTCGGGGCCTGTGGAGAGATTATTCCTGGAAGCTGAATGCAGCCTTCACCTTTCCTACTTCAATCACGTCGCCACTGCTCAGCTCACGCTGGCCGATTACATCTTCTCCATTGAGTTTTAACTTGGCTCTGCTCTCAGCGGCAGCCAGAAAATATTTGTTGTCGCGGCGTGTAATCTGAGCGGCTGTAGTCGGCGCAAAGAAGCCCTTCAGCTTGATTGACGCCATATTGGATTTGCCGATCATCGTCAGCTTTCCAGTCAGCACATATTTTCCCTGGTCGGTCTTCCCTTCCAGAATATTGAGCATTCCCAAACGATCTTTCGGCGTGGCGAATGGCTGAGACATCCATGACGGGCGTGAAATGCCAAGCGGTCCGGCGCCAGCATCTGCGGCCTTACCAGTAAACTTTTCGCGAGCTTGCCTTGTATCCAACAGCATGGTTGCATCAAGCTTGGGTGTAGAGGGACCGGTTTTGACTGCCCCGGCAAAGTTCGGCACCGGGCCTTCATGCTTGAACTCGACCAGGTGCTTGCCGATCTTGAGCTGGTCGCCATGCTTGAGCGCGGCTTTTTCAACCACGCGCTGGCTGTTGACGAAAGTTCCGTTCAGCGAGCCCAGATCTTCCACTACATAATGGTCCTTGTCCCAGGAAATTTTGGCGTGGTGCCCGGAAACGGCAAGGTTATCGATCTGCACGCTGTTGTCCGGCAGGCGGCCAATCGTGGTCGTGGCCTGCGTCAGCGAGACCTCCTTCAAAACCTGCTCGTTTTGTTCAAACTTTAAATAGAGTTTTGCCATTGCGGCCCTCCAGAAAATAGCTTGCTCAAAATACCGCGATACCAGGGACGGCTTACGATCCGCACCAGCAGGCAGGTAATGTTGTCGTCACCGCCGCGGTCTTTGGCCGTTTGCACCAAGTCACTGCACTTATGTTCCAGATCACCGGGTCGCTGCATGATTTCGAGAATTTCTTCGTCCAGTACATGCCGCGTAAGCCCGTCTGAGGTCATCAGCAAAACATCACCGGGCAGTGCGGCCACATCTTCAATATCGGCTTCTACCTGCTCTTCTGAGCCCAGAGCGCGCAAAATAATGTTCTGCATCTCTGATTTCTGCGCCTGCTCCAGCGTGATATAGCCGAGACGGACCTGCTCCATGACTAACGAGTGGTCCTGGGTGAGCTGTTGAATCACGCCATGGCGCACCAGATAAATTCTGCTGTCGCCCACGTGCGCGATGGCGAGAGAATTTTCGCGCACCAGCGCAGCCACAATCGTTGATCCCATGCCATGGCGCGTTTGCTGCTCTTGTCCAGCATGAAAAATTGTCTTGTTTGCCAGTTGGATAGCGTTCGCCAGGCTCTTTGTATTTGAATGAGAATGGCTGCTGATGAAGGTGTGCTCCGGCACAGGCAGCTCGTTGCGGAAATAGTCCAGAACAACGTCTACTCCCATCTTACTGGCCACTTCACCAGCCGCCTGACCACCCATGCCATCGCAAACCACAAAGATGCCGTAGCGCGAATCATAGCCGAAGTTGTCTTCGTTATTCGCACGCACGCAGCCAACGTCCGTGATGCCGGCAACTTCCACGGCAAACTCCATCTGACGGTCGCGTGTTTCAAACGCCAGGCTGCGTTCTTCTGTCTGGTTTGCAATCATGCAATATCCAACGCAAATCTGTGGGGGAATTTGTGTTACTGGAGGAGGCCCAAAGTTATATCCCAGAGGGATTTAGGGCGGATTTTACTAACCTTATTTGTGGGTTTGCAAGTTACCGTCAGGTTACCGGGTTAGCCGCCAATATGGACCATGCTGCGGGAAGGCTTGATAAATCCAGCTTCGCCAATATGATGGCGGGCTTCCTTCTGGTCGACCACTGACCGAACGTAATCAGATAATTCTTCATCGCTGGCGCCACGGTACAAACGTCCTGCCATGTCATGATCGAGGAGTGAAAACAGGCAGGTACGAATTTTGCCGTCAGAAGTCAGGCGGATGCGGGAGCAGTGTCCGCAAAACGGATGCGATACCGGCGCGATAATTCCGATCTCGCCCTTACCATCATCAAAGGTAAAGCGGCGCGCTGTCTCGCTGGGCTCGTTGGGAAGCAGGCGAAGGGGCCGAAACAGCGTCAGTTGCTCTACGATTTCGTCCATGGTCACGACAACGTGCGGCGACCATACGCGATCTTCTTCCAGCGGCATGAATTCAATGAAGCGAACCACCACTCCTTCTTCGCGGGAGAAGCGCGCGAACTCAATGATTTGATCTTCGTTGAAGCCGCGCAGAAGAACGCAGTTGACCTTCACCGGCTCCAGACCTGCGCGCTTTGCTGCCCTGATCCCGGCAAGGACATTTTCATATCCGTTGGGAACACGCGTGATCCTTGAGAATTTCTCGGCATCCACTGCATCCATGCTGATGGTGGCTCGGCGGAGTCCGGCAT